>OGTJ01000223.1_pt1 | contig 20433 bp, 9 predicted proteins | sample 1574611 | NCBI WGS metagenome assembly OGTJ01 (sample SAMN03295858, study PRJEB24534) | human gut metagenome | isolation source: fecal sample 1 from infant 9 | host: Homo sapiens | place: USA: Pittsburgh, PA | collected 2014-07
GCTGGTGTTATTGACTCCGTGGACTCGAATTGCTTGGTATGAAAATTCATTTTCGAGCAAGCTGGTGTGCTAGTGCTTTGTAGTCGATGCTTGATAAACGCAACACATACCGGGAGGCTGAAGACATGCCAATACAATTGTAGCGCATAGTACTCCTTCAAAGTGGACAACGCTATAAGCTTGAATGAGGGGTGATCACCTCAATAACAAGCATTCAATACAGAGTGTGTGATCAATTGATAACGCTGACGCAATAATTTGTTAGCACTGTCAGAGAAGGCTGAATTCAATGTTTATTAGCACTATGAGACTTTCAGAAATGGGGAACACGGCTCGCTGCCCAAAACATAGAGCCCAACTCGGAGAAAAGGTGGGTGAATATAAGAACCCCTCCAATCATTTGCTAGAATTGTAGAACACATGCCGAGCAAAGAGGTCCCTCTAATGCTTGATGACACTACTGTTGGTCAAAACTAACAACTCGATGAATGAAAAACGCCTGCAACTTTAACGGTTCATCAACTTGATGATACTCACGTGCCGTTTCACTAAAACTCAACTTTGTTTCGTTTGTAACAGCTCTGCAACTTCTTATAGTACTTTTGTTTTTACTCAACATCGCACAGAGTGCATCTATTTACCAGTAGGAATTGTGACCGTGCACCAATACAAGTAACACCCTACCCCTAATTATTTTACAAAGTGTTTTGCATCCCTACCGCAAACAATTGGGGTCTTTTCGCATCCGCAAACCAATTTTCTTGCACCCATACGCCAACACTTATGTACGCTTACGGCAACAAATATACAACCACGCATCAACGTCAGGTTGGATCCACACAACAGTTTAGCACCTTCTCATCAATGCCAAACGGATGCATGTATCTACTGCGGGTGCAACCAAACAATAGGACAAAGCATCAAGCTACCTAGTCAAAAAACTCGCAAGAACGTTTCAGAGGACTAACTATTCAGTGTTGCGAGAAGAATCTCGGGGCCTGGAGCTGCAAATTCAGAGTATATCTGGCATCAATAAAGTGCTGGCCGATAACACAAGATTTCGAGTCCGTGCCGTAGAATTGGACTTCTAACAATTCAAGAAGACAACTTTTTTTGAAAACCAAAGAATCATTTTACAAGCTCATCAAAAACCATTTTCAGAACATGCCGAATCTTTGCAGCAAGTAACGATAATTAAGATGCAACATTTTCAAGCAGTTTATCTGAAACAGACAAAAGAGAGCTAGCTATGCGCTTGCACTTGATCGCTACGATTTGTAACGAAATATCCAAGAAAAAGGGTGTGATTAGTTTTGCTTTTCACACGTTCACGAAAACGCAAAGTTGGTATTATATCTAAAGCAGCTGAACATGTTATTTGAAAAACTCGACGTGTGAACTTTAAGATACACTAAAGCGGCAAATGTTGAATATTGAGTTTTCACAGAAGTCAGTACCAGATGCTTCTTCTGCTGTTTTGCAAACACCAGAAAACCCTTGGTTACTTATCTGTAGAAAGAGAAATATGAACGTAATAATACTGTCTGCGATTCCATTTTTTGTGACAATCATTTTGGAAAGTTTGTGTTCGATCACTGAAACTTATCCGTCCTGAAGTTGGGTTTTGGCATTGAGGTCAATGTCCAAACTTTTCAATCCAACCGCCATATTGTTGCTTGCCAACAAACCAGTTCAACAATAGTGCTTGAATGTGATTTGATCAAATATTGGTATATAAATTTTCAAATATGAACAAACGGGCGGTTTTATTCCATTAAAGCCAACCATGTTTATTTCGTTGAATTATTATCGAGGGATTTAGTTTTCTTACTTTCATTGTATAGCACAAGTCCGCAAGTTGCGAGTATCTTTATCCGCAGATATTCCTTTCTTCCCGGTGGAGGAAAACAATATGAACTGGTGTCCATATCTCTTGTAAGTCTATCAAGAGCGTATTCATTAGCGTACTTAGCGTACTCGGATGCCCTCTTATAGGGACCTGATACTAAAGAAAATCATTAGCTAGGGCACTTCTGGACCCACTGAATGACTACGGCCGAGTCTTCAACGCAATACTCCCACAAATTTCGAACAATGTAAAGCACTTGACTTTACAGAGCTACTAAAGGAGCTGCTCTTTGGAATCGGTCGTCTTAAATGCTACAATTTTAATCCTTTACTACCTCTAATATTTCGGTTTGCCATGCCACATAAGAATTGTTAATTTTTCAAGGAAACACTATTCGTTACGCTTTAGTACTACGAATTTTTTCATGCTGCAAGTCCAATTGTATGTCTTTGAACCGAAATCTTTTACTACTGAACTGACTCAAATTGAAGCGAAATCGGTTCGAATTCTGAGAATTCCGCCCTTGGCCCTTTCCTCTAGGCCACAGCACGTTGTTTTGAGCTACGGTTCTATGGGCCAGAAGTATTTAGCCCGGTTTGTTAGTCGATATTTGAATGCAGCAACATTTACGTTATTGATACGCAAATCTATGTTGTTATGGTGAAAAATGGACATGAGAATGTATATATCCTTGGTGTGGATACAACTCTGATGATGCAAGGGTGCAGGTTTGGTTAGATGATGCAAGATCATTTGTGTACGCGGGCAGAATAGTTGATGTGGGGGTGCGTTCTTTTAGCGGTAAAGGTGCGGTAAGGGCGTTTGGATCGCGGTACGGGTGCAACTTTTAATGGTGCAAGGAGGCAATTTATATTGCTAGTTGAACGCAGCTTATACTGGTGTGTGTGTGCTTGCGGTGCTGAGGATCCGTTAGCAGTGCCCGTACAATATATAGGATATAGAGATGTTTCAGAGGCGAATTAGTTTTGAAATTAAACGTCTGAAGTCCCTGGAGTGAGCAACTTGTATATTAATTATGTAACCAGATCAAATGGTTACTTTGTTTTTAATGTGGGAGCGAGTTTTCTGTTTCGTATGTTAGTGTAGGCTCCTTCGTATAGATCGATGCTTATTTTGCAGGGGCGCCATTAGCTACGATTCTCTTGGAACCGGGGTGCGCAAATAGTTCGATCGTCGTTGGCTATTACTCTTCTCTTGCATCCACGTGCAGCCACTTTGCCTACGCTAGTTTCGTTCTTTCCATGGTTGTCTGCTTCCAATAGGCTTTAGAGTGCCTCTTAACTTTATCTGGGTTGCGCGAGTCTTTTGATTGCCCTCACATTGAGTTCTACAGATTGGTTTGTGTGCAAAAATCATTGATGCACAACTGACCTGACATAACATGTCCCATATTGTAGTTGTAAAGTCATTACCAGTCGAGGATATTCCCAAACAGCACCTCACATTCGCTTACCTCAGGTTTCTGATCAATTATTGTTCTTCATCAACAAGCGACAGGTGTGTATCACATAGCATCCTTAAACATATTGGGCTCGCCAGTTTCCTTGTTGAAAAACATTCCACGATTGGTCTGCTTCTGTTCCAATGAGATGATCTCCCTCTCTTCTTTATAACGCCATTCACTGAATGTGACTGCATGACTCTTCAATGCTTTTGGGCTGCTCCATGAATAGACAGGGTTGGGGGTCCAACTGGATGGCAATCACCACAATGCTCATGATTGGGTCTCATATGGTTTCCTTCATCCACTAATCTGACTAAAATATGCTATCTTATTGCCAGGATCTTGCATTGACAGAAGTTTGGCTGCGACCATATCCAGCGACCCTTGCAGCAAGTTCAGGACAAGATTAGTCCTTCAAGTTGAGTGTCGTGGAATCATGCTTTAGCCAATCCGATGGACGTGCCAGCCTCCAATCGTGGATTCCAGAAACTGTGTTTGTTCTGGTACAAGACACCCAGTATCAGGGCTAGCAATCACCTGCTCCCTGAGTGAGCTCGCATGTAGTCCATCATCTCTATTGTGTCAATAATGTCAACCATTCGAGAGAGTGTATTCCACACACACACCGCTCATTCTAGTCCAAGGACGCGCTCGGTTCATTTCAAAATTGGGCAATGTGTACTTTGGATGTAGGCCAAGATATCAGTATCAGTATCCATCATGTCTGAATAGCCGCCTCTTGCAACTTCAACAACTTCACAAATTGTTAAGGTTCGATTTCGTTTCAATCGATGGCACTAGAGCAACCACAACTCTCACTACTCGAACAATAGCAAGACTTATTGAAGAAGGTTCGGTATGTAGGCAGCTTTGCTAGCTTTGCTAGGTTGCGTTATCCCTGATTTAGATAACGGTGGTGTATGGTTGCAATTAACACCTTCTTGTATCGTATCTCGATCAACGTGTCGAATGAATTCCGATGTGCCTCTTGTAGTCTTTGTTGATAAGACTTGCATAATCAAACCAGACTCATACACTGAATACTGACTGCACAATCAATTGGTGTACCTCTGTTACACGTCGTTCTGCGACTAATGTAGCCACCATTGTCATTGATTTTTGTCAACTGTAACCTCCATCCTCTTCATTCGTTTGATGATACTCCAGCTTGACTGGTTAATTACTATCTAGAGACTCAATTGAATGATGGATCACTACTTGGTGTCTAAAACTGACACAAATCAGTGTTACTGAACCCGTGTCTCGAAACTTAACCTTGAATGGCATCAGACGTAGTATTCACCATCCTCTAGTGATTACAGTAGTTTATATAATGATTGTGAAGTCCTATATTGGAAGATAGCACATTCCCAAGTTATCCTTTGAAGAGGAGGTTGTGTTCAATTACTGCAATCTTGTGTGGGAATTTGTTATGCACAAAAACAAAGTGCACACACATTCTTTCTTCCCCCTAAAAGTGGTGCACTATACAAACCACTCTCACCAAAAAATATTGCACCTGATCGAAATATCTTTTTTGCAGCTATACGTTTCATTTCAGAGCACAACTTATGCTAAAGACATCCAGGGCCCTTTCCCTACTTGTGGCTGCTATCAACGTGGCTCATAGTTACTATGGGCGTTTCCAGCGCCGTCTCAAGCTGTTCTAAGCAAAGTTATAGCGCATTACAGAAGAAGTCTCATAAAATTGGCATTTTGCCAGGAAAGCGGAAACCGACACCGGTTCAGCACTAGTGCAGTAGAATTACAGCTCCTGGGTATCTACTGCTCCTGCACCCTTTAAATCCAAAAAGAAAACAAAAATTTTTCGATGCCCCAGCACGGCAAAGCACAGTCATAAATTTTTAGGTGTACGGAGTTAATTTGTAGTTAATATAGTGTAGACACGTGCGTTAACATCGAGAACCTAGATTCAAGCTCGAACTGAAGTGTGGGAGCTTCCCAAAACAGGAGGAAGCTGAATCTGGTAGTTTGGATACCATATGATGCATTACTGGAGTCTCAACAAAACTGGCGCTGCAGATTTGCTGCTTCTGGGTTTATGGTTTGCACGTGTAGAGCGAGCTTTGACACCTCCGTGCCTGCAACACTGATACGGCGGCTAAATGTGTGAAATTCCAGTGTCTACATTGACGTTTTCCTTCTTTTGAAAGCTCCACCTTGTCTCCTAAATTACACTATACTCTATACACTTGATGCACATGCATTTGGATTGCTGCATCCTGCAGCTTCCCCACTGTGATTGAAGTTCCACGACGCAGATACTGTTCCCAGTATAGTCCCTATCCCGTGAATTTTTGGATGTGATTGCTCAGTCCGTTCTCCAATGTGACTCGTTTTGTATTTCTCAGTTCTGAGCAATCAACGCATTTCCACAGTGTACACTCCCATCGAGTACATACTCGCAATTGTCTCCATTAGCAGTTTAACGCCTGTTATAGTACCAGTTCCCTCTATGCCATAAGACCAGCTGGGTTTTTGATTTCGAACTTAAGCGTTTTCTGGAAGGTTGCAACTCAACATCAAGATTATTCTAATGAAAAAAATTAGCAGCCAAGCCATGCGTACCTTGAATACAAGCATACGTAAAAGACATTTTCCAACATAAACCTTCCATGAGATTGGTCACGGACTTGACTATTCTTTTTTAAGCCTTGCCTCGGCAGCTCTGGCTCGTTGTTCCCTCATAATCTTTAAGCGTTGCTCATTGTTCAAACCTGTGAGGTCATGTTGTCTCAATTTTAGACCCGGAGAGCCCGTATTATCTTTCGGAGCCGCAGCTTTGAGAAGATTCTGCTTGGCCAATTTTTCTGCCTCATCCTTCACCCTGTCCTCTTCTTCAAACTCTTCTTTAGATTTCGCAGTTGGAACCTTTGCCTTGTCCCAATCGCAATGTGATTCTCCTAGTTTATGTCTTGCAATTTGAAACGCTCTTTTAGCGTTTTGATCAGCGAGCTCAGCAGGGTACCGACCAGCTTTGTTCTTGATCAATGGTGAGGCTTTCAAGTTGATCAACAAAACTTGAACCATGTGGGAAAGACCGTTTGCAGAAGCATAATGAAGCAAGGTGGGAGCTTGTGCATATGTACTTGAGTCAACAAGATAAGAATCAAGGTCGATGTGGTTGTCCTTGATCCATCTTAACAATTTAGGTGCCTTCTGTTTACGTAAAATATTTATAATCTCCTCCTTTTGCTTGTCGCGTTGTTCTTCGTTGTTCTCTTTCCCCTTTTTCTGGTGTAAATCAGATGCAGTCTCCTGAACGCCTTTAGTTGCATATTGCTCTTTGGCAGTTTCTACTCTGGGTAACTCCACTATTTTATAATGCGTCAACTCAACCCAGCTTCTCTTTAGCTCCGATAAGCTAGCCCTTTGGGTGGAGAAGGGGAGTTTCCTGATCCTCTTGTCATTCGCATCGAAAGGCGACCCTTCGTATCCCACCATGACTTTCTTGTTCGTTGGACCATTCGCACGAATGTAGATTGCTGAACATTCCCTTAAATACGTACTCCATTGAGCAAGAAGTTCCCTCACCTCCAGAGCTAATGCCTTCTCATTGTACCGCCTAATGCTTGATCCTGCGGAGATTGCTTTTCCTCTAGAATTGTCGCTGGCACCTTGTGAACCACCTTGTTTACGCCTCGTTGTATATCTGTGAAATGTTTTTGAGGCTAAAACATTTACCTGTTGAATTTTCAAGCTGTCCTTGCTATTGGTGGATTTCAATTCATTTCTTTCGTGACTAATAATAGCTCCCGCAAAGTGCCCTCCACCGATCATGAAAATTGCTGATGTAGAGTCTCTTTGTCCCCTTGCACGATTGAGATATCCCACTGGATCTTTGAGTGCATTTTCTGGAAATATTGCCTTGTATATGCCTACAGCTTTTTCATTCGTCACAGACTCGGTATCGAATAAAATGAAAGGGCTTTTGGTGTTCATATGGGATGCTGATGGTAAATCCTCGCTCGTACTCACTGTTTCCAACTGTTTGATCAAACTTTTGATTTTTTGCTCTTGCTCATCATCTGTCTCGTCACTTACAGAGTCGGATTCACTCTCAGACTCTGAACCTGAAATACTGTCGATGGATTGTGTTTCAATTAATCTCTCGAATTCGTCCTCATCTATCAGAGGTAGGTTGTTCTGTGCTCTTTTCAAGTTGTAGCGATGCAAATCAGATTTGTAGTAGTTGACATCCTTGGTAACCTTTGGAAGTTGCACACTTGGCTCGCTATTTTGCTGCACTGTTTCAAAGGTGTCCAAATCGAACGACAACAATTTCAACGAATCAATAAATTCGTCACTCAAGTCGTAAATATAGGTATCTGTGTTCAAACCTTGCGTCATACGATATGCAGTGATGACAATATTACTTTCGTTTTGGTAGTTTGTTTAACCTTGAGGATGTTACTTGTTTTTTTTCTTTTTTTTTCCTGTAACTAAGAGAAGATCTTTAAAATAGAATAGAGAGTAACACGGGAATTTGGAGGATGATGAATGCTCGACAACTTGGAATATTGCTTATGTACTCCTAAAAATAAGCTCTACTCAGATCGATCCATACTTATGACACAGTTTCAAAAAATGGCCAATTTTTTCTGGGTTCATGAATGGATGAGTTCCATGCCCGAAGTTTATTATATAATTTTCGACCCCAAACCTTTTGATCATTTGCTTGACCTTTTCTTCGATCAACTGGTCAGTTCCATACATGACACCTGGATCTAAGTTACCTTGCAAGGTAATCCTCCTGTTTCCGACAATACGGCGAGCAGCTTCGGGGTCAAATAGCCAGTCAAGAGACACACAATCGTACCCAGAGTCGCACAAGTCATTCAATGCGTACCAAGCCCCTTTCGCGAAAACCGTCAACGGTATCTTCTCTTCAATGCCCAACTCTTTCAATCTTGCAGGTAATTTGGCTGCAATTTGTCTCAAGTAAGGCAACGAAAACGTATTAAAATCATCTGGTCCCAATTCGCCTGCCCACGACTCAAAAATTTGCAACATCTGGGCTCCTGCAACAACTTGTTGAGCCAAAAACTCTATACAGGCATCACAAGTTGCTTGCAAAAGTCTATGCGATGCTTCAGGAAACTCATAAATCCACTGCTTCGCAAACCTAAACATTTTTGATCCTTGTCCTTCCGTCATATACACCAACAAGGTCCAAGGAGCCCCAACAAAGCCTAAAAGGGGCACTCTACCATTCAATTTAACCCTAGTCAAAGTGATGGCTTTGTAAGCCCAATCCAATTTGAGTTTGACGTCTGGATTGAGATCAATTCTTGACAAATCATTTGGGTGTCTCAAGGGGTCTGCGAAAACAGGACCCTTCCCTTCAACCATATTTATCTCAAATCCCATTGCTTGAGGAATGACCAATATATCACTGAAAATAATTGCAGCGTCGATTAATCCATCAAAGTGGTCAACGGGCTGAATCGTTATGGCAGAAGCGGTTTCTGCATCTTGACAAGCTTGGAAAAAGTCTTTATCACCTTTCACTTCATGGTACTCTGGTAAATACCTACCAGCTTGTCGCATGATCCATACTGGTGGCCTTTCAACCTTTTCGCCCTTTGCAGCTCTCAAGATCAAATCATTCTTTAGTGGTGCGAAGGTGGACATGATTTGTGGAGAAGAAGGTAAAAAACAGATTTTGCAAGGCCCTCCTAGTTTTTCTATTTTTTTTTAATTTTCTTCAGGGCGGATTATAGTTTTCGTCGGTGCAAAAAAGCGTCGCAAATTCTTGTCGCGACAAACATCTCTTTGTCATAGTTGCAAAGAGTGTTAATGAATGTTATGGAAAGGCCACCACAAGAGGTGTGTTTGCTCAAGATGGTGAATTGGGCGTGAGAAGAAATCCAGGTTGATTGTCAGTAGGTTCATCTAATGTATTACATAATCATTATATAATCTCAAGAGCCATGTAAGAAAAAAGTGATTAGCAAGCCGAGGAAAAAAAGTAAATGTTTGAGTTTACAATTCTTTATCAACAACTATAGACTTTACTACTCCAATTAAATCCATTGAACGTTACCATCATCGCACTTATTAGCAATGACCGAGTCTGAAGCTGCATCACTGGTACTGGATGACCAAAGTGATGGTCAATCGTCGCGCAATTCCTTGAGCAAACCAAATGTCGTATTACGTTTTGTTGGGGCAATCTTTCGGTATAGAAAAACATCGCTTTCTTTCTTTGTCTTACTCACGCTAATCTTGGGAGTGGTCCTTTCATATGTTGACAATAGCTTGGACTATTCTATATCTTTGCCAGGGGAGAAGTTAGAGCAGGAAATACTTAACGACTCGTGGATTCACTTGCAGGCTATAGCAGAGGGTCAACACCCCTATGCGTCAGGTGATAATGACGTGGTTCATCGTTATTTAAAAAAAAAAATTTCAACCATGATCCATGGGCATAAACATATTGTTTTCGACAATGACTTGAATGGCACAAATAAGTTCTTCTTCAACTCCAGCTCCAAATCTGTGGCATATTACGAATCAAACAATTTATTGGTAAAGATTGAAGGATCAAATCCCCTGCTACCAGCGTTCCTATTGAGCGCTCATTTTGATTCTGTCCCAACGAGCTTTGGTGTCACCGACGATGGTATGGGTATTGCAAGCTTACTTGGTGTTTTACATTACTTTTCGACTCAAAAACAGCCCAAGCGAACAATAATCCTTAATTTCAACAACAACGAAGAATTTGGATTATACGGAGCTGTTGCTTTTGTGAGGCATCCCTGGTTTAAGAAGGTGAAGTATTTTTTAAATTTGGAAGGGACAGGTGCCGGAGGCAAAGCCATTTTATTCAGGGGCACTGATTACGGAATAGCAAAGTATTTCAGCAAAGTTAGGTATCCGTATGCTTCCTCGATTTTTCAACAAGGCTTTGCTAATTCGTTGATACACAGCGAGACTGACTACAAAATATACAAGGAAGCTGGACTTCGCGGTCTTGACTTGGCATTTTACAAACCTAGAGATTTGTACCACACTGGAGGAGACAACATCAAAAATGTCAACTTGAAATCGTTATGGCATATGCTCTCCAATGCTATTGATTTTACCACTTTTATCTCTGAGAATGAGGTTGACGATTCAGGGTCCGATGAAGCAGCCATCTATACATCAATTTTGAACAATTTTCTTTCAGCTTCAATATCCAAGCTAATTGCCATAAACATTGCGTTGATTGTCGTATTTGCCATTATCAACGGTGCACTCGTTTTTCTCACCTTGAAATACAAAAAGTGGCAGGTACCAACTTCACAAGTTTTGTTCCTTCCAATCTCGATGTTGTTGGTATGGGCAATTGTGTCTCTAGTCACGAAGCAAATATTTCAAACGCTGAACCCATTTTTGCCAACGTCCAAGCCATTATTGTTGGTGGGAACCATTTCTTCTATCTCAACAATTGTATTCTACATTGTTTCCAGGTTGGTCTCTCAAAAGCCGAATTTTAAACTACTTTGCATTTTAGAAGTGTCGTTCATTTATTGGATCTTTTTGGTGTATGTAACCAGGAACCTTTTTGTGAACAAAAGTGACCAAAGACATAGTGGTGAATTTGCTATTTCAATATTGTTTTTTTTGGAGGCTGTCACTTTGCTTTTCGGGTTATTGGGATGGGCATTTACCAAAACTCATTCAGGAACAAGTCCAGATGAAGTACCACTTTTGGACGGAGCCAACCACGAGCGTTATGTACTGGGCAACGAAGAGGACGACAACGAATTGGAGAGTAATACTACCATAGATGATAATAGACCTAACTATGATTGGTCTTTGCAATACTTGTTGACTGTTCCGGTATCATTCTATATTATTTACAATTCTGGATGGCTAATACTTGAGGGCATCAACAAGACAGTACAAGAGTCTGCTGCATCACAGCAGTTTGTGTATGTGGTGATTCAGATATTTTCAATTGCTTTGGTTTTACCATTTGTTCCATTTGTTCGTTATTTAAACAGAATGTTGATTTTGGGGCTCTTCGCAGTGGCACTAATTGGTTCCTTTTTGGTACTAAACACCAACCCGTTCAATGAACAGAATCCATTAAAGGTACGATTCTTGCAGACACTCAATGGAACTGAGAGTACTGTGCACGTATACGGTCGAAGTGATGAACTTTCTAAGTTCTTGAACAGGATCCCATCAATTGAAGAGTCAAAAACCAGTATTGGTTGCTTGAACCAAGCTGATGGAGTAGATGTTTGCTCCTACAGGAGCCACTTATACCCCAATATTTTACCCTCCAGCACAACTGAGGGTTACGTTGAAGTGATTGTTAAAAACACCAGTGAAACTGGTTCATTTGGAATCAATTTCAACGAGGTGGTTATTAAAGTTCACAAGAATAGAATGTGTAATGTTGAATTTCCAGGTGACGAAGTAAAGGCTGTAGTGATGAAAAACAACACACATGCATTTCCTCCATTTAAACAACTACCCGATGGATTTTCACATAATGGTGATTACATATACAAAGATGTGGACGGAATAAGAACGTTGTACCTTAACAAGTTGGATTGGAACAGCAAGTATGATCTTGGTATTTATTGGTTACCGGGTATCAATGACAAATCGAACGTTTTGAATGTACGCGTTGAATGCTTTTGGGCCGACTTGCTGCCAGTTGCTGACGGCGGTAGTACCAAACCAGCTATTCCCGCTTTCGAAGAATTGGTAGACTACAGTCCGAATTATGTAAGTATTGCAAACAAGGACAGAGGATTGGTGTCCGTAAGTAAACAAATAGAGCTTAAATAGTGATGTAACCTTATTGTATAAACCCTAGGTAAAAGAGCACTGCACTGGTAAAAGCCTTTCATTATAACGAGGTGGGATGTAGTTAAAAACAAAAGCTTCCAAAAAAAAAAAACAGATGCGGCTTCTGTGGCTCGAACACAGTACCTCCAGATCTTCAGTCTGACGCTCTCCCAGGTGAGCTAAAGCCGCAAAATAATAATTTGTAAATTTTACAAAACCCACGCCGGGATTCGAACCCGGAATCCTTTGATTAGAAGTCAAAAGCGATAACCATTTCGCCACGCAGGCAATTCACAAGAACTTGTTGACAGGCCTGATTATGAATGCGGAGCTCGAGCAAGTTTTGACTCCAACTAATTTGTTTGGATTGACAAGTCGTCGTCACGGAAGGGTTCATAGAAAATTAAATTTTATAATTTGTATTTGTTAGGGGGTGTTTGTCATATGTGATCATGTACTTCTTGATTGAAGTCAGACCAAGACTTGATGATAAGTGTATTATCATATATACTTGTGGGTATTGAATGATTGCTCAGTGATAGCGTCGTAAGTTCAATCTATAATTTGATTATTGATTCTCTTCTTATTATCTTCAGGTATTTCTTTTTCCTTTTCCTTGTGGGAATGTCCAATCCTTTATAGCTGGCTAGTAGCTCGATGCAGCACGCCTGATTGGATGTCATTTATTTCCTAAATAAGAAATTCAATGAAGACCGGTGGGGTTATACCCCTAGCAAGAACTAAAATCCTTGGAATAAATAAATTACAAAAAACATGCTTGAAAGTTTCGTCTTGTAATATTGATTTATTCGTTGATTTTGTGGCTGTTGCGTCTCTTCTTTAAGATCAATAGTATGACAGAAGAATTGTAACCACTTAAAAGATGCTGTTTGAACGTGTTATTTTCGATGATCGTTAATGAGCATTTGTTGCCCAAAAAAGTCTTTTCATTGAAATTGCTGCGAAATTGACTGATTTATTTTTCATGAGTTTTCACAATTTTAATAGAAGTAAAAGGCCGGACTCTGATCCTCCGTGTAAACTCAAACAGGTCTGATAACCAGGGTTTATCTTACCATGGTGTCTCGTGGATAAATCTTCGAACTCTATGTCTTGTAAATTAGTAAATCAAGTTATACTCACATTGCTTTTAATTTGATTCACTAAAAGGCTTTGGCCCAAGCTATCGGGTAGAGAGGAAAGTGAGCATAGCAGACGTTTCATTTCCGTTTAATATTCGGTTTTAAGAATGGCAGTCGAGGTATGTTTTTTGCACTATGTTGGCTATATTTTTTGGAAAAGAGGGTCTTTCATTGAAAAGAAAGAGGCTGCAACAACAATGTTACTCTACAAACTACTTACTCCAACACTAAACGTTCATCTGATCGTTATCTTTCAAGTACAATAAAAGTGTGGCCGAGACCAAGCAATTAACTGTAAACTTTGTTTCTTTCAAAATACAAACTTTGGCGAAAATGGCCACATCGTACACACGAAATGTCTAAGATTTACCTTCCTCACTAATCTGGAAAGCCTCAACATTCAAGGGCTTACTCTATCCATCTTTTTCTTTTCTTTGTGGCTGTGATGCTAGCTTTACTGAGCTTTCTTCCACTTGCAGCATACCAATTTGTTGGATAAGGAGCAACAGTTGCCCAATTGACTTCCGAACTAGCTGTATAACTCCAACCAGGAGTTATAGTTGAGTGCACTACGGGTTTCGTGTGTCTAGTTGAGTAATATGTGACTGCACTTGTTGGAAACTTTCTTGTCCACGTGGTGGCGGTAACGGTAGATCCTGGTTGCATTTGCATTGGTGCGTATCTCGTCCTTCCTGTTTGTAGTGTGTATGGTACTGTAAAACTCTTTGAAATATCAGAACCAGTAGTTTGGCCAAAACCCGACGTTTGACCGCCTGGTTGATCACCCGTCACTGTGACAACTAAAGTTCCCGAAGTTCCCTCCATATCAGTCAACCTGAATCTAGGCGTGTAGTTGATTGTTGAGCCACCATTTGTAAATAAAGTGTACACTTGTATAAAGTAATAACCACTTGGTACATCGTTCTGTTCAACTGAGACAGTAGCTGTATTTGAAGTAATCTCTTTTTGTTTGATTGTGGGGTCCAAACATTGAATAGGTGAACCATTTGTGCACAATGAAAGCGTATAAGATTTGACGTTATCTAATGACATGTCTGAGTCTGAATCTGAATTATCGTCCCACTTGACTATAATAGTAGCTTTTCCTGATGACCCAGAGAACTTGTCCCCTTCTTCTGGTGATGTGATTTCCACATCTGCAAAAACGGGTGCAAGAAGCGAACTCAACAAAGTGAGGATAGCCAAATGATACTTCATATTTATTGGTTGTGTAGTTCTTAAACAAGGCTGTGTTGGGAAAAAAAAAAAATTTAATAAAATAAAAATCAGTCGAAAAAGTCAAACAAAAGGTACAAGCAAGCTTTGGTTAGTTGGTTAAGAACGAAAGTGTCGAGTTCTAACTTGTATACCAGGTTTATGTGATATGTAATGATGGTTGTGGACGTATGAGATATCGATCTCTATGACAATGATGTTTGCTCGGAAGTTTTGGAAAGGAGAGTTTCACCAAAACTTTTTTTTCTTTGTCTTTCCTGTTAATGTTGTTATTTTGTCTCGGCTTCTTGTCCTTTCAATCAATGGTCCAGTTATATACAGGAAATTTGCAACACAAGTGACACGCGTAAATAATGTCAAAAGGTTGCCAAATATCACACAACGTTCATGGTTGTGAGCTCCAACCAAACCAAAGGCAAAGGTTACAATCAAATGTAGTGGGGCTTTTATCAATGGATTTCTCTACACTAGCTATGCAACTCAAGCTACCATATCTCTGTGATGTTTTGAAGAGACTTTGGAATGCAGCACTCCATAAAACACCTCCCCCAAGAAGAAACCCAACAAAACAGTCTCGTCAACAACTAGGTCCCTTTCCGACCCAAAAGACTTTACTCTATCCATCTTTTTCTTTTCTTTGTGGCTGTGATGCTAGCTTTACTGAGCTTTCTTCCACTTGCAGCATACCAATTTGTTGGATAAGGAGCAACAGTTGCCCAATTGACTTCCGAACTAGCTGTATAACTCCAACCAGGAGTTATAGTTGAGTGCACTACGGGTTTCGTGTGTCTAGTTGAGTAATATGTGACTGCACTTGTTGGAAACTTTCTTGTCCACGTGGTGGCGGTAACAGTAGATCCTGGTTGCATTTGCATTGGTGCGTATCTCGTACTTCCTGTTTGTAGTGTGTATGGTACTGTAAAACTCTTTGAAATATCAGCACCAGTTGATTCAGATGCAGATGTTTGACCCTCTGGCGAGTCTCCAGTCACAGTAACAACAAGCGTCCCCGTGGGCCCCTCCATATCAGTGAGCCTAAACCTCGGTGTATAAACAATACCAGTACTACCATCCTTGAACTCAGTGTAAATTTGTATGAAATAGTAACCACTTGGTACATCGTTCTGTTCAACTGAGACAGTAGCTGTATTTGAGGTGTATTTTTCTCCTTTGATTGTGGGATCCAAACATTGAATAGGTGAGCCATTTGTACACAATGAAAGAGTGTATAACTTGATATTCTCCACCGAAAAATCCGAGTCTGAATCTGTATCTTTCCAATTCACCTTGATACGAGCCTTACCAGATGAACCAGATATTTTGTCTCCTTCCTCTGGCGAGGTAACTTCCAAATCCGCAATAACAGGAGGTGCCAAGAGTGTAGCCAATAAGATGATAATGAACATGGGAACCTTCATTTTTTGGGAAAGAATATAGTTGATGTTAACTAGCTATGAAATGAATGTGATAATGATGAGATTGTAAGCGAAAGGGTAGTGTGAGCTTGGACTGTTGTAATTCTGTTATAGCTTTCAGCTGTCTGTAAAATATTGAAAGAAGAAAGGATATAGTCACAGAGTTATACCTATATACATATATTTATATATATCGACAAATTAGCAGAAGAATAGAAAATAGTAAAAAAACAAAGAAGATCTCAACTGAAAGGGGTGGCTTTTGTTCCGTGGTCGAGATAGTAACTAGTAGTAGCAGAACGAGAGATAGAGAGAGAGAGAGGCTTAGCGAGGGGATAGTTGTGCCTGTATATACTACAGGGTGTATTATTATTATATGCAAGTGCATTGTATAAAAGAATATATCAAAGACAATAAGCCATTGTGTCTTAGTGGTCGATTGATATTACATAAAAATGGACAAAAGTTTGCACTATAAATGAAACCGATTTGGTAATACCAAAACGATACAAGTGAGCTAGCAGCGGTACTAGTAGTAATGGTAGTAGTAGTCCTTGTATCAGATGGTGTCTTGTAATTTTGGTGTAAAACAGTCATATTCATTACATGCTACCAACAGTAAAGAAAATGGTACATTTTTTTTTTTTAATAAACAATTGCGCGCAATATTACTTAAAATTTTATTTTTTTATTTATTTTAATATGTTGTTATTTTACCTCTACATAATATACAGTATATACATTACATAAAACATAAAGCATAAAGTATAGCCCACATTCTACTCAATATGGGCGCGTCATAAATCATATTCATTGTTCTCAAGTTCGACAATGTTCTGTGCAAATGGATAAATCAATCTAGAATAGAAAAAGCCGTCGCACTTTTGCCACAAGATCAGATACTCTTTACAAATCCTCACAACTGTACATAAAAAATAAACAAGGATGGTTTTGTTATACAACAAAACATGCTTCAAAGGGTAGTACCCTTCAAATTGGCAATTTAAACTCGAATAGGAATGGTACAATAATGACAATATCCAAAATCCCATGACCATGAGACGTTGACATAGTCAACTGTCCTATTAGGCATCAATTTCGTGTCGTCCGCGTATGGGAATCCAGTTTTGGCAACCAAGTGAGGAGTACATAGTTGGATTAGACTGGATTTTCCACGCCGAGGCAAGTTGGTGCAAACCTGAACAGGGGTTTTCCCAGCAGGCCGCAGCTCAAGTGACTCAGTTTTAAGTGACAGGCTTTCTCACAGATATCATGTAAATAGCTCTCGAACACACATTAGCTCGTTGTGATCTTGCGTTCATCCGTTGCTTTTTGGCAAAATTTCTTTTTTTAAGCGCCAATTATCTGCAAAATAATCGCACAACCCCATTTTCGGCAGAACTAATCCTTGTGGGAATGCTAACAACTCAAACTTACAATCATCTCCAACTCAGCAGCATGACTTGATATGTAATATCGACAGCCGACGCAATAAACTACACTGAGTAATATGTTACCATTAAATCACAAATACCCCAAACCCATATATATCATAGATGTACAAGACATATGTATTATTGTATCACCTCCACAAACATAGCTACCACCAATGTGCTTGGGTTGGTAAGTAAATCGAGGTTTCTACAACTGACGGGTCAATCTGTTTCTGCTGGCATTGGCTTGAGATCCCAGACCTTGCATATTATTGGTTGAATGGCTGAAAGAGAGGGCCACGGTTGAAATGATAGACCCCCTTCAAGAAGGTGTTACGTTACCAATTATCAGTGTACGCTCGTGGGACACTTAATTCTGGATCCTATAATATTTGTTGAGGAGTTTACATACCTATAAAGAACCAACAGCAGGAAACGAAAAGTATACAACAATTCTTTCATGGTTTATCTACCTCAACAATCGTCCAATGCTGTACCACAATACTAATGCTAGTGTTGGAGGTTCTAAAACTGAAACAGATAAGAGCTATCGATATATTTTCAAGCTACAACATTAGAGAGTAAGGGAATTGATACAAATATAGATAAATTGACATTGCAGAATATTGAATATGCTAACATCATAATACATTCATTATTGGGCCCCCAACCCTTGAGTAATTTAGCATCGTACAACTTTCCAAGCTGCCACCTCGCCCCCGACTTTCTACTTCCATCGTATCTCCATTGTCTCCGAACGTCTGGTAATAGCCCCACCTTGAAATATTCCCAAGGTTTATTCCCAAACTAGCCAACAGAAGCTGATAAAACTACCCAATCTCAAGGGAGCAAAAAATTTTCTCCTCTTGAATAGCTACGTCATTTATTAAATGACTCCAAATATTCTAATTTCTTCTCTTAAAATTCCATTTCAGTTTCTAACAAGACAAACGTGGCATTCAGCAACATTGTAGATTGATCCCGGCCGGTGAATAGCATTGATCTTTGAGGTTACCCAATGAAACATAGCATCTCATGGTCAAACATAGCAAGTTTTTCGTGCGTTGCCCCCCCCCTCCCACTCCTCACTGTCAAATTGTATACGGAAAAGATGAAATTCGCAACGGGGGAGAGCATAAGGGTGAACTGACATCAGTTGAACCACACAGCTAAACACCAACGCTTCTTCTTTATTTCTTTTTCATATTCAGAAGTTTTATTGAATAACAAAGTTTGTACGACAATGAGATAACATGAGATTTAGATAGGACTTTCAAAAGCAAACATTGCTAAAGGACTCATCTTTTATTCATCAGTTAAGGCTATCATCTCATCTCAGGTAATCATGTACATTATGAAAATAAGCAACACAATAATACATATCAATACCCATTCTAATGAGTTTAGTTCTTGCTTATTGAAGTTGTTGTTCTTTGATTGTATGGCTACCTCCTTCTGCCCATGGGGCCTGGCCTCGTCATCGATAGTTTTGGATTTGGCATAAGCGGTAGTAGCAGCAGCAGTAGCAGTAGCATCAGCAGTAGCAGTAGCATCAGCAGTAGCATCAGCTCCTAAGGGAGAAGGACTTCGTTGATGACGACTGCTACGACTTTTCAGTTTGTTGGTGCTATTCTTGCGTCCTATACTGCCACTGCGCAGTAGATCATTATTTGCATGATGGGATGACAGGTACCCCCTGTTTCGTGATATTATGTTTGGATTTGTTTTAGTTGTCGTTGAGTCTGTTCCCGACAAAGGGTTGACAGCATCTGGGATAATTTTATTTAGTAGTGATTTGGTTTGTTTAACAACAATCATTGCCTATCTTGTATAAAATTGGTTTTATGGGGGAAGTAGACGAATACAGTGAAATGAGTACTTTGCTTTCTCTATATATAGGTACAGATGTACAAGTCTATATGTTTTTATATACAAAATTGCATACCCTCTCTCCAATGCACATGAAAAATAAAAATAGAAAATAGTTAAAGAGATGCAAACCTTCCTATCACAATACCCATTTATTAGAAAACACTAGTTTGTTTTATTTTATTTCGTTTGTTTGAAATCCTTTTTGTTTTTCAATGACTAACTAGATAACCATTCCTTCATATAGTAAATATAAAGAGTGCAAAGTGTGTGAATGATAGTAACAATTAGTACAGTTAGTCGGTAACAATCAACTTTTGCTTTTTTGGGATCGGTCAAAAACTCACGACTCAACAAAGTGAAAAATTGTTTCTTGGTGGGAACAGCATCCATCTCTTTGCATTTATTATTATCATCATCATCATCATCATGCAAGACGAGTTAAACAAGAGAGATCGGAATTTGCGGTCTAAAAAAAAGAAAGAAACAAAAAAATCAAATTAACTCCGTCTTTTCATTTCCTCCGGGTGTTGCTATTGACGTAGATTGGAATCATTTTTTAAATGGATTTCCATCCACTTAGGGAAAGTAAATGTTGCATATTGAATGGTGTCGTATTTAGCTTGATCGTAAATTTGCTGTTTCCAACAAATTTCTATTTTATGATTTCTTGGATGGTAGAGGGTTAGTCGTCAGTTCCTTGCAAAAAGGAAAAAGACGTTGGAAATGCCTCATAACGGCTTTGAAAAGAGAAAAAAAAAAAACAATGGGGAGGGTTCGATTCTAAAGAAGGGGCCGAGGTGAAACCGACATCAACACTATATGTAGTATGTACCAAATATATACATATATACATGCAATACTCTGATATGGTTTTTACTGTTGATGCTGGTAAGTGTGCATATACGTTATATATGAAGTTTCCTTACACAGAAGTGCATAGTTTTGGGTCATTCAGTCACTCATATTCTGGTATCAAAATACAAAGCGGGATTTTATGGTGCAGTTTACTCGGCACCGAGGTTGAAAGCTTTTTTTAGAGTTTTTTTCTTTTTAGCTTTTCCGTTTATTAGCAACTTGTGTAATCCTGTCAAGATCTAAGCTGCATTAGATCCTAGAAAAAGTAACAAGAAAAGGACATGAGTAGAAGAAGTTTCATAACAATGATGTGGCAAGAACGCCAGGGAAACTAAAGTGAAAAATGTGGGGG
>OGTJ01000224.1_pt1 | contig 19597 bp, 5 predicted proteins | sample 1574611 | NCBI WGS metagenome assembly OGTJ01 (sample SAMN03295858, study PRJEB24534) | human gut metagenome | isolation source: fecal sample 1 from infant 9 | host: Homo sapiens | place: USA: Pittsburgh, PA | collected 2014-07
AGTTGTGGTTGGTGTGTTTTCACCTCCGTTACCATTATCAGTTGTGGTTGGTGTGGTAGTTGGTGATGTAATAGCAGATTCACTGGATGGGGATGATATGTCAGTAGTAGACTCCGTGGTTGGTAAATCAGTAGGAGTAGTTGTGGATTCTGAACTAGGTGGAACAGAAGAGGGTCCAGTAGGGCTAGTACTGTTTTGGTAAGGTGGTGTAATTGAGGATGATGAATGGTCGTTAGACGAAACTTGACTCAGTGACAGGAAATCAGTATCAGATGAACTTGATGGTGGCTCAGTACTTGACTCAGTCTCTGACGAGCTTGGTGGTTCCGAACTAGATTCCAGTTCTGATGAGCTTGGTGGTTCTGAACTGGATGGTGGCTCACTTGAGCTTGGTGGCCCGCTTGAGCTTGGCGGTTCACTTGAGCTTGGCGGTTCACTTGAGCTTGGCGGTTCTGAACTGGATTCCGGTTCTGATGAGCTTGGTGGTTCTGATGAGCTTGGTGGTTCTGATGAGCTTGGTGGTTCTGAACTGGATTCCGGTTCTGATGAGCTTGGTGGTTCCGAACTAGATTCCAGTTCTGATGAGCTTGGTGGCTCTGAACTAGATGGTGGCTCACTTGAGCTTGGTGGTTCTGAACTGGATTCCAGTTCTGATGAGCTTGGTGGTTCTGAACTAGATGGTGGCTCAGATGAGCTTGGTGGCTCGCTTGAGCTTGGTGGCTCGCTTGAGCTTGGTGGCTCACTTGAGCTTGGTGGCTCGCTTGAGCTTGGTGGCTCGCTTGAGCTTGGTGGCTCGCTTGAGCTAGTAGGAGTAATTGGGTCCCATTCAAGGACTGTGGCCGTTTCACCAGGCGTGGCAGTGATTGTCGTAGTCCATGTCGAGTATCCAGTGTAACTTGAGGTAACCGTAGTTGTTGGTATTGGCACTTCGACAAGGATTGTTTTCGTGTTACCTGGTTCAGTGTTGAAAGGCAATGTAGTCACAGCAGTAGTTGATCCGAGCCATGTAGATGTAGTAACAACGACCTCATTACCATTAGCACCAGCTTCGTTATTTCTATATTCTCCCCATTTTATTGATTGTGAGTTGTCACGTACGAAAATTTCTCCCGCGCATTGATATCTGTTTATGTAATTTGTGCGTAACACTTGACCTGTTGGACGTTGGACCAAAACATCAAGGAAAGGTCTATAACCGCCTGGGATATTATTGTAGTTTATTGTGTAGGATTGACCATTACAATTGGTTGAGGCCGAGATAGCTTCTGCCACCTCTGGTAAGAACCAGCCATTCAATTTGTTCGTAATAGCTGAGTGAATACTTGAACAGTCAAGTGTACCTCCACTGACTGTTATTCCTAATGTTCCACTTCTATAACCATTTGGACAAGTACCTCCCAATAAATACAATTGCTGTTTGTTCAAAGAAGGAACAACACGATTGTTGAAGACAATGTTATTAGTTGATGTACCTGGGTTGGTATTGGAGCCTCCTTGGAAGTTTGCAGTGGTTGTTAATTTCTTATCGCCATCAGTAAAAGTTACTTCATTAGTACCTGGTGTGAAACATTTTGAGTTTTGCAAATCAACTACACCAGCAGACCCACCAACATTGAATGTGAAAGGGAATCTAACAGTACCAGTAGCATCAGTGCTATCTTTAACATTATCGCTGGCAGTACATTTCAATTGTGAATATGCAACGACTAAATCACCTGGTTCGAAACGACATGTAGCATATACCGTGTCTCCGACGTCCAAGTCAACGCTCTGTTGTGTTGTTGTAAACTTGAATACACATGGCATGTTCAATGTGAATGTGTCGCCTGGTTTGACATTGGAACCTAAAATCTTCCAAGACAATTGTGCAATCCAACTTGGAGCTGCTGGTGTTCTGTACCTGTAGCTTGCACCGTTTTCCCAAGTTAAACTATCAAAGCTTTGGAAAACATTGCTAATCTCAGCTGCTTGAGTGAGGGCTGTAAGTGTAAAGGCCACCAATATCGTCACAAATTGCAAGTGTTTGACCATTGGATTCGTGTTGGTTGTCTTTGATAAATTAAATTGAACTCAGCTTGCAATGGGTGGGAGTTTGCCGCCCATTTTATAGCTAGATGCATGGCTGGCGATTGCATTGTGTTAATTGTTTGGGAAAGGGTTTTTGCGATTCAATTCATGCTACTCTTGAATAAGGCATTCAATTCTTGTCGAAAAGAAACAAAATGCATCACTTCTTAATTTTGTGTATTGGCTGCGAAAGTCCTTTAAGTCCGTCGGTTAGTAGCGAAGATGAAATTCGTTTCTTCATTTTGTGCTCTCAAAGAAAAGTTCTTTGCTGTGGAATTGTGGTAACAATGACGTATGGAAGGCATAATATAAACGACGAAGCGCCATCGAAGGGGGCTTCAAGATGATCTTGTTTGTTATCATAGAGAGCAAGAAGCAATCCACGAGTTGGAAGATTGTGATTCTGTTACTAGTGTGGCTTACAACTGGTTTGCAAGCTTGGGGGATTTTTTTGAGCCATAAAACTTTGCTGGGAAGCTAAACAATAAAGCGTTTCTCTATGTAGGAACCACATGGGAGGTAAGTAATGTCAACATTGACGACGCCTGTGAACCAGAAATATTACAGGTATTGTGTAACCTCAATTCATTTTATTGTCAATCTTTCCTCTATTCTGATCGTTACTTCCCAACAATTTGGAACAATAACCTACATTATAATAGATCGGCGGTATGAAATTACGAAATGAGCTTGTCCGTCATATAATACGACAATTTTTATTTGAAGATTACAGGCTCAAAAATATTTAGCCTACGAAACTTGGTAATCCTTTCATCTGTGGCGTAAGGTCTGGGGCATCGGCTAATTCGATACTGGTTAAGGCGTTTATAAGCAGTGTACAATTTGAAACAAATTCAAATCGGAAATGATTTGTCAGCTGTCTCTTTTCTGTTTCATCGTTGTTCGCCAAGAAGACGGATTTGGCGCAAAAATAAAAAAAGAAAGACTATAAATTTCATTCTATTGTTTTCTTGCTTTTGTGTGTCTTATAGTAGTACTGTAGAAGAAAACTTCTTATTCTAAAAATAAAGGGTTGTCGCTAAAAATATAGACAGGGTCTTATATGCAGAGCCAAAATAGATTTTGTTTTAATAAAATTGATTAAGATGAGTGCTAGAGAAATCTTACTTCAGTAATGTAGTACATTTCAATCATTCAGAAAAAAAGTGACGAAACCATTAACTGTAGGCGAAAGGTCTTATACATTGCTCTTGAAGCTGAAGTTTTTTGTGAAGTGGTGACTTGTTGAGGACAATGCTTTTCTTCATAGTTTTACGAGGCGTGGGTACACGTAACACAGCACCAATGTTCGCATCAATAGGAGGAAAATGTGAAAGTTCTTAGATAACTGTGGCTACCAAAATTGAGCAATATTGACGAAAACCACATGGTACACCCATTGAGAGACATCGAATTTCATGTTGGTGTTTGTTCTTTTTCTTTTTTTTCTTTTTTTGCCATCTCTGCATACAGAATTGATTTTCGGCTAACTGAAATTTGTCGTTCCGTCACTTTTGTGTAATGGAAGGAAGGGGAAAAAACCAGTATGGTAATCAAACCCTGTTTTTTAGGCAATACTCGTAATATCCTAGTTTGCTTTCTTCAGATAGCTGAATGAGAGACTTGGCACTTTTCCTTTCTCTTCGTAAGAAGCATTGATGGTAAAAGAGATAAATATAGGTTTTTGCTTACATACATATGGGATCGAGATTGAATGCATGTATTGTGATGTTCATTACAATCATGTGCAGAGATGGACGCGTTTGATAAATACGCCGATAATAGCTCCTTTAAAGTTATCGATACGAGAATCCAAACGCGAGAGCTCAAGGCGTGTGGTTTGTTTGTTTTCTTTTTGTTTATTGTTTTGATAGTACACATAGGTTACACAAAATTTGTGAAAATTTTATGTCAATTACACGCTCACTTGCCAATGCGTCCCTTCTCTCCGCCCCAGGGCATTACGATTGTCTCGGCTATAGTCTTGCAAATAACTTACTTGTGTGAAGTTTCTGAAATATCGCGCACAGAGCAAGGGGGATTTGATGTGCACCTTCAATTTCTTCCTCTGCTTAACGAGCAAGCATTGGTTTTCTACATATAGCTTATTTAGGACACTTTCATCAACTTGAACACACTGCTTTTCTTGTAGTTGCAACTTCGCTTATCGCTAATCCATTTGAGCCATTTCAACAAGTTCAAAAGACCTTTTACTTTCGAACAAGACTACCCTTCTGCACGAAGAGAAAATTTGTGAAAGACAAGGTCTAATGGGTACTCTTCTAGTACAAACGATGAAAGAGATGCTTATAAGTGTAATCAATTGCAAGATCTCTCATTTATGTGAAGATGCGTTCAAACGCAAGTCACTATTAAGCCCGTGGGAAGATTTGGTTAACCTGTACAAAAGGTGACACTTTTTTTGATTGTCTACGAATTTCCAACACACCATCTACAATCGCCCAATTTATATAGGAATACAGTGTACGTGAAATAAACGTTCTCTGAAAAACTACCTCAATCCTAAAAAAAATTGATATAAGTTTTTCAAACGGTGTCTAGCTATTACCGTAAGCAAATTCATATTGAACCTTGAGAAAAAGGTTGTTGAAATTATCAACAAGGGTTGCAGTGGATCGATTTGACGAAATTTTAACCATAAATTGAAAAAAAAAAAAGAGGGGCCAAATGTATTTCCAGCAGGTTATTGAGACAAGCTCTCAAATGACAGCTGTTCTAAATAAAAAAGGAGAAAACAACAAAAAGACCAGTCAACAATGTAGAAACTTTCTCGATAGGTCCATTTCCTTCATAGCTCAATACAATAATTGCACCATTTGTCCTTGTAACAGACACACTTAATGTTTCCTTAGATCCATAATTTGATGTATTTCCCGATCCTTCACCACGATCACCTGATGCCTTACTTGAGCCTTCTTTCAAATCGTTTTCATTGTTGTGCGTCTCTAAACCTAATTCATAACCTGATCCATCGCCCGATTCGTTACTTGATTTATCTCCCAATCCAATCATGCCAGCTCCATTTTTTTCTTCGGATGCATTTCCTGATTCACCACCATATTCGTTGCTTGCTTGCTTGTCAGGTTCTTCTTGAATTCTATCGCTGGAATTATTTTCATCGTTACCGGATCTATTCCCAGATGCATTTGCTCTATTTCCTCCATCTTCATCATCATTGTCATTCCCATTGTTGGTTGAAGGAGTAAATGAAGAACTAGGTAGTTGTGTGTTAGTTGTTACAGAAACCAAGCTAATAGAACTGGTGGGGGTGATAGTCCCTGATGAAGTTGGCGTGGTTCCCATTGTGATATCACTTCCATAGCAGGTTTGCACAGATGTTGCAGAAGACCTTTGTTCAGTTCCATTTTGAGTTTCTATAGCACTTGAAGTAGTGTACGATACTTCTACGTTCACGTTTCCAGTTTCAATGTTACTTCTGGTAGTAGACGATGCGTCCTTGTTTTCATGGCCAGTTTCGGCAAAACTTGATGTAGTAGAAGATTCCTGGCCGCCACTTCTGACACCTACCGTGGTACTTTTACTGTCCGACGTAATACCTAATGATGTACTTTCTGATTCACTGAATGAAGGTGTCACGTCGATAGCAGATTTTGTAGATCGTTCTTCAATGTAAGTAGTTGTGGGTTCTAAAATGGGTGGAATGGAAGATTCTTGTATGAGACTTGTACCATTTCGGTAAGCTGGAGTTGTCGAGGACAATGATTGATCATTTAGTGTAGCTTGTGTCTGAGACAAAAAACCTGAGTTGGAAGAGCTTGATTGTGCTTCTGTACTTGAGGTGATGGCTAATGAGGTTGGTTTCTTTGATGAGCTTGATGGTAAACTACTTGATACAGCCTCCAATGAACTCGGGGGAAATTCACTACTTGACGCTGTCTCAAGCAAGGTAGATGTTTTTAAGTTTATTGGCTTTGAAGAGGTTGAATTCTCTGAGCTCAAGGTCTGCTTTAGGCTTAATGATGGTTTTGATGAGTTTGCTGGTGCGAATGAAGATGCGGGTGACAGTGAAACTGATGGTACCAATGAAATTGCGGCCGCTAATGAACGTGGTGGTACCAGTGAAACTGAGATCGCTAATGAACGGGTTGGTATCCAAGAGCTAGGCTCTGATAAGCTTGGTGGTTCCGATGCGCTTGGTGGTTCCGATGCGCTTGGTGGTTCCGATGCGCTTGAAGGTTCCGATGCGCTTGGTGGTTCCGATGCGCTTGAAGGTTCCGATGCGCTTGGTGGTTCCGATGCGCTTGAAGGTTCTGAACTTGAGGGTGATTCTGATGAGTTTGGTGGTTCACTTGAGCTTGGTATTTCTGAACTAAATTTCAGTTCTGATGAACTTTGTGGTTCACTTGAGCTTGGTGGTTCTGAACTTCGTGGTTCACTTGAGATTAGTAGTTCCGAACTAGATTCCTGTTCTGATGAGCTTGGTAGCTCGCTTGAGCTTGGTGGCTCGCTTGAGCTAGTAGGAGTAATTGGGTCCCATTCAAGGACTGTGGCCGTTTCACCAGGCGTGGCAGTGATTGTCGTAGTCCATGTCGAGTATCCAGTGTAACTTGAGGTAACCGTAGTTGTTGGTATTGGCACTTCGACAAGGATTGTTTTCGTGTTACCTGGTTCAGTGTTGAAAGGCAATGTAGTCACAGCAGTAGTTGATCCGAGCCATGTAGATGTAGTAACAACGACCTCATTACCATTAGCACCAGCTTCGTTATTTCTATATTCTGCCCAAGTCACTGACAAGGACCTGTCAGTAGTGGTGAGCAGACCTGCACATTGAAATCTATTTGTATAAGTTGTGCGTAATACTTGACCTACTGGACGCGAAATTAAAATATCGATAAAAGGTCTATAACCAGCGGGAATGTTGTCGTAATTGATTGTATATGATTGGCCATTACAGCGGGATGTAGCTAAAATAGTCTCTACCACCTCTGGTAAGAACCACTCATTCAAATTGTTTGTGATCGCTGAGTGAATACTAGAACAATCAAAGGTTCCCCCTACGGTTGTGATTCCCAACGTTCCCCTTCTGTAACCATTTGGACACGTGCCTCCCAATAAGTATAATTGCTGCTTGTTCAAGGTTGGAACAAGGCGGTTGCTGTATACGATATCTTCGGTTGAGCCTGTATTGGTATTGGAACCACCTTGGAAATTGGCAATTACGGTTAACTTTTTATCACCATCAGTAAAAGTTACTTCATTAGTACCTGGTGTGAAACATTTTGAGTTTTGCAAATCAACTACACCAGCAGACCCACCAACATTGAATGTGAAAGGGAATCTAACAGTACCAGTAGCATCAGTGCTATCTTTAACATTATCGCTGGCAGTACATTTCAATTGTGAATATGCAACGACTAAATCACCTGGAGCAAATTGGCATGTGGCATACACGGTGCCGCCTACTTTCAAATCAACAGTCTTTTGAGAGGTGGTAAACTTGAATACACATGGCATGTTCAATGTGAATGTATCACCTGGTTTGACATTGGAACCTAATATGTGCCAAGACAATTGTGCAATCCAACTTGGAGCTGCTGGTGTTCTGTACCTATAGTTTGCTCCATTCTGCCAAGTTAAACTGTCAAAGCTTTGGAAAACATTGCTAATATCAGTTGCTTGAACGAAGGTTGTAAGCACAAAGGCAATAAACGCGGAGGCAAATGATAATTGTTTAATCATTGGATTTGTGGTTATAAGAATTGTTGCAGTATACTAAAGTGAACCCAATAAAATGGGAAGATTTGAATCCCAATTTATATTCAAGTTTCGGAATAAGACCATATTGAGTTTCCTTCCGAAAAAGGGGGTTTTGCATTTCAATTTTCTGTTTTCCATGAAATGTTTTCACCATATTTCATGAAAAAGAAAATATATTGGTTTTGATTATGTACTCGGTTGCGAATGTTTCTTTGGTCCGCAGAAAGGTATGTCGGTTTTCATTTTGTGTTTGAAAGAAAATTTTAGCTTCTGAAACATTATTGAAGACAATGCCGTAAAGGAGGTGAGTTGTAAATAAAGCATTTGCATAGAAGGCGTGTTAGCGTGGAGATGAAATGTTTTAGCTTTATACAACGGATAGACCTCTCATTATAGAGGGCATCTAACGTCGCTGCTCACAACAAAAATAAAACATTTTCAAATACGAGAAGGAAACGAATAGAGATTTCTTTCGGAGAGAAAACTATAATGGAAGTTGACGAAGTCAATAATTCTGTAGTTTACACTGGAAGTGGCCAAAATATGTAAATATTATGCGCGCTTAAAGTTTTGTTCTATTTTCAATGCTTTCCATACTCACAATTATTACTTTACGAACATTTTGGAACAATAGTCGACCTTCCAATCGCTCGGCTACAGAAGAATTAGGAATGTGCATTATGTACAAAAGTGTAGTCTCTTCATTTCAAAGGTGCTACTTTAAAGTCAAATGGGGTTGTGATTTACCATTGCTCAGGCTAGTATAGGTTACAAACAGTTTTGCACTTACGAGAATTTTTAGCTATAAAGGTTCTTTTGTTGTCCCGTTTTTCGCCAAATTTACGAAAGTATCACAAAACTGTAAGAGAACATTTCTGATTTTGGTTTTGTGTTTCACTTGGCAAAATAAAAGCTTCTTTTTCTTCATTCAGGGTTGAACGTTGCAATAGGAGCAGGGTCTGTGAAGGTAGGATTGGAAAGACAAACATTACCAGGCTAGTAGTGAGCAATTCCAATTTACTTTGGGTGAGATAATTAAGTTAAGGGGATGTCGTCCTGTAAATGACAGAGGCTAATGCAAAATTGAGAAAGCTGCGATAGTGTGGAGGACTAATCTTAAAAATCAAACAACGCAGCACGAAACGGGAAAGCCAAAAATAGCAACAGCCGAAGTTGTGAAATTAGAAAGTTTCGGGTGAACGTAATATTTTGTTGCGGGAAGCGATTTGCAAATTCCTTTTTGAGAACGGTTGTAAAGGTATCCTGTGATTCGAACCTTCAAAGACTTTAATAGTCGTGGCTACACATCAAGAAGGGAGCAATATAGAGTTATGCACATTGCTGCTGCTGCAAAAGTTGTTGTTGGGTAATGACTTGGACAAAGCAGTGTACATTCCTCTTTTGTTTTACGTGCAATTTAGGGAACGAACACAAGAAAATACAAACTTTATAATAAAGTACGGGAAGAACAAGATTTTCTTTGCGAACGAATAGGGGTTTGGAGACAAGTTACATCTTTTGAAAGAATCAGCATTTTAAAAACAATTGCCTGTTATATTCTTACACTAGATAAGGCGGTACGTATCGAGATGGTGATACTCAATGAGGATGTTCGTAAGATGTGGAAAAATAGGAAAGAATGTAGCTAGAGATGCAAAGTACGAAGTAGCTTCTTAAACATTGAAGCTCCGAATGACAAAAGAAACTCACAACATTCACGTTGTCGAGTGAAGTGATGTGCGGTGACTGCACAAAAGCATAATCCTGCAAATGAGCTCTATTATAGTGCATGCATTATAATTTGAAACTTTTTAGACTCCGCATATACAATTCGCCTAAAATTTAACATGTTAGTACGTTTCATTGATAAGTGCAAAGTTAGCAATATGCAATCCCAATGTTGAATGCTGAGAGTGTGTGTTGCATCTTCAATAATCTTGTCACCCAGTTCAAAGAATGCCCTATCCACCCAACTCTTACGACTGAAGCCCGAAAAATTACACTAATTATAATATTATTTTCTATGCGTTAGACGACAAAAAGTGTTTTCTTTCTGGCGGTTCCAGAACTAGAATTTCTGTAGAAAAATCCCCTTCCTCGAAATGATATTATATTTGCATAAGAGAAGCTTTTTCAATGCTTTACACAATGGTAAGAAATAGAATCAAAATTTAATCACTGCATTCACCATTTGCGAAGTCAAAGAGTATGACTTTTGAATCATACGAACACTATCTTCCATCGTCCTATCTTTACAACAATGACAGCACGATGCGGCTCATTTGCGCGCTTTGCGAATGAATGAAAATGAATGTGGCGTCTTTATCGTGGAGCTTAATAATCGGGTTTCTTATTGACTTTTGGAAATACACTCAAGTTTCGGTTAATTGGGAGCAGTGAAACGCATTCTGATGCTCGTTACGTACTTGGTCAATATTAGAAACGTTTCGTTTCGTTTGAATAATGATACAAAGTACAAATTTTGAATACCAATACTTTCCCCAATTCATTGTTTAACACACTACACGCAGTGCCTACTGGCTTTTGTTTCTGCTACAACGTTGTTCTAATATGTACCATCTCTGTATCGTTATATATCTCGTTCCACAAGACACCTTCACTAGCTCTAATATCGTACATCAAAGATAAACTACACCCTCCTCAGTGAACAATATCCAAATCATCATTACTCTTGTGTTGTTTGCTTGCTATCCTAACTCGTACCTTCATCAAAATGTCCTGCTTCAAATTATTCATCAGCAATTGATTATCACAACCGGAAATGGGGCATTCAATAACACCATTAGGATGTTGTTGAATTTGTTGACGAATACTCAGCGACTCAAAAGTATGACCGCAAGAACCCATAACTGGACTAGCAAATGTGTTCAATGTTAGGGGATCCTTTAAGGATATGGTACCACCACTGATACCTACATCTTCTTCATCATCAGCAGTCACATCTGGTACTGGCTCTTCTGGGTGCTTAAGCACAAACAAAATGCTTCTCAATAATTGATAAAATTCATCTGATTCCAAATGATTTTCAACCTCGGTGGTGGATGTTATAGCTTGTGGTTGTGACATTAATTCTTCATAGCTTGGCTTTTCCATTGAATGATACGAGTCAAGTGTCTCCAAGGTTAATGGCTGTGACTTGTTCAAGTAGTTGGTAATCCTATCATCAGACGCAACCGATTCAAATTTTTTCAAATTACATCGTGATTCCAATAATTGTTTATATCCAATAGCAAAGTTGTTTAGCGTCTGTTCGTCAAAATCCAATGTACCATTTTCAAGTATGTAGTGAATGTAACTCTTTGTAGTTGAACGATGTTGATTTATTGCTGGTGTTGTCAAGTCGTTTGCAGTAACACGAAATACTCTTTCGAAATCACGGCGAAGGTTGGGGCTCAATGGGACATATGCAGGTAAAGATAAGTTATTGGGTAAAAATTTATCTACCTCCGTTGATTCTGAGGATTCTCTAGTATCCTGTGACATGGAGGGGGAAGCTTATGTCTGTTTGCATGGGCTAAATTGTAGAGAACCCAAAAACGCGTCAAGCAGGAGGAGAAAGTTTTAGTGGAATTTGCACGTGTATTGAGCGTGATATGCACATGACTTGGTACTTTCCCATTTGGGAAAGACAAAAAAATTAAAACTTGTCTGCATAAAATAATCAGCTAGTATGACCAAATGTTGATATCATAAAATTTGAAAGTTTTAGTATTCGAGTGTTTCCGTGTATTGCTTTTATCTTTTTGAGCATCTTTTGTTAGGGTACCTTAGGTTTAAAACGCTTCTAGAATGAGTTGTAGGTACTTAAACGATTAGCACGATGTCCAGATTTTTGCCCCAAAAATCACCAGTTGTGCGAAGGTGTCCAAGTGATATATTTGCCATTAGAGTGCTTAAAATGCTTGTAACAATTTATTTGAAAATAACCCTGATGATAGTGTTCTATTAAATACTTATTGATTTGTTTACGAGGTTTCTATTTTGCATCAATTTGGTGCCAAAAAGAGAGAAAACGACGTTCATCTTGAAACAAACGAATTTAAACTTGCGAGAGCATTTTAAAACCTGGTTATAGCTCTAATGTATAAAGTTTACTCTTCTATGATTCAATATTTGGCCTATCTTCTCTTTGTTTTCATACAAATATGTATAACATGAAGGAAATTCAGAAGGTAGCAGCAAGGTCAAAGAAAGAAAATAATGTTCCAATCAATTTGCGAGGAATTATTTTAACAAAAGATAATTAAGAAAAACCAAGAGCCGAACACAAGCTTTCTTGGGCGGCTTATACGTCAAAAAAAAAGAATACTTGGGGGGACGACACAGGTTACATTTTTTGAGACATTGTCGAAGGGGTTACTAAGTAATTGATGGATCCTGTTGAGTAAGAGTCGTACAAAAGTAGAGAGGCGATGTTGCTCTTCAACACAGCCCACATTACAAAATTGTGCAAACAGATGGAGAACAATAGACTCGAAAAATTTCAGGGGCACACGCACACGCATGAGCATTGTTAAACTGGTTCTTACAAAACACACGGCATTGTCATCACTTGTGTGTGTGTGTGTGTGTGTGTACATACAGGATAGAGACAAGTTAGTCGACGACAAGGTACACAATGCATTCAATCGAGGCTTGTTCCATTGGCATTTAGAATACGAAAAAAAGGAGACTTTAATTGTCACGAACTCGACGGAAACAAAAAACAAGTCGAAGAAGAAGTTAAAAAGAGACAATCACAACTACACGCAGTCATACCCTTCCTCCTTATACCTCTGTCTCATATCTGATCAAGTGCGTGTGGGGGAGGTAAAGAAGTAAACAATTTGTTTTGCTTTTGTTCATAGTTGTAAGTTTGTGCAACAACAACAAGAAAAATAAATAAAAAAATATTGTGATCCGAATCTTCCCCCTTTTTTAACAAACTTTTACAAAAGTTTGTTTATAGAATATAGGAAAAAGACAAAATGGTACAGTGTATGGTAGTAACACAAGCAAGGTATCTTAGTAGAGCTGTGAATATTTATTGATATAATGTACCTCTACAACATAAGCCTCTTTTGTTGCATATATATATATATATATATGTGTGTGTGTATGTGTGCTTTACTCAATTTGTCTATATTTGGTACGTTTACGGAACAATTGAAAACAAAACAAAACCAACCAACAAAAATAACAATAGACAAAAAATACATAGTTAGGTACATCTTCTTCTTTGTTTGCTCTGCTAAAAAGTTAAAAAAAAAGCTCGAAAATACCATTTGAACAAGATAACTTATTTCATCCAGACTACAACCAGTTACTTCCTTCCTTTGCTGATATTCAAGGCTTTATACAGTTACAAACTGAGGGCTAACCACAGAAATCATTTTCTACAAATTTCCCTCGACAGGAACAAAATTTTATTGCAGCAGCTTCTCCAAAAAAATTAATATCGATTCTTGCAACCATAGTATAGCAACAAATCTTCAAACTTTATCATGTCTTACCAACGAGCAAGGGATCTAACGATGGGGGAGTTTACCACGAGGCCCACAATGCACGAGGAGGAAAATGGTAGTAGCAGTACTTCGCAAGATATCCCCGTTGACCCATTTGACGTTTCGCCCATTAGTGAACTGCCATTTGAACTTCGTCTGAATTATTCGCAAACTCCACTGCCACACGACCAATATGGCCGTCCTTTCGTTGTTAATGGAGACTATAGCGACAACTCGTACAATTATGTTAATTCATCCTCGTCGTCATCATCCATGGCTAATAATGTATTCAATAATCCACCCAGGCTGGGATCGAAACTAAATACAAAGTACCTGCAAAACCCCATCAGAAACGAAAACTTGTCAATTAACCAACCCCCAGCTTATGATCGATACCCTGTAATCAAAGATTCAGAAAATAACTCAATAACACTGTCACGTTCCAATCTGCAACTACCGCAAGCAGAAGGAGCACCTTTGGCAGACCACTTAAACCACAAATTCCATTCATCATCATACTCTCACGAATCTAACGGTGACAACACAAAGTACCCGGCAACATACAAGTTCACTGAGTTTAGTCCATTTGGTGGCTATCCAGCTTCTTCATTTCCATTAAGTATAGAAGAGAAAGAACCTGATGATGACTTGCATAATCCAAATCCTGTCAAGGATGCCGAATACGAAAAGAATAGGTTTTGGTACGATTTAAAACAAGGTGACAGGCGATCGTATTTGGGAATTTTTGGGTTTTTATTTCTTATTGCTGCAGCAGTCGCTGTTTTTGTCATCTTGCCAGTATTGACATATTCTGGTGTCACGGATCACAAAGTGGTTCCTGAAACATACGAGATTTTGACGCATTATTCGTATCCCATGTTGAGTGCCATAAGGACAACCTTGATTGATCCTGATACCCCCGGAGAAGCATTAACCCTAGAGTCCAAAAGTGGTGATAAGTGGCTGTTGGTTTTCAGTGATGAGTTTAATGCTGAAGGAAGAACGTTTTATGAAGGTGATGATCAATTTTTCACTGCTCCTGATTTGCACTACGATGCCACAAAGGATTTGGAATGGTACGATCCTGATGCAGTAACAACATCCAATGGTACGTTGGCTTTACGAATGGATGCGTTTAAAAACCACAATTTGTTTTATCGTTCTGGAATGGTGCAATCGTGGAACAAAATGTGCTTCACGCAGGGTCGTATTGAAATCTCGGCAAGATTACCTGATTACGGGTATGTTTCTGGACTATGGCCTGGGTTGTGGACGATGGGGAATCTTGGACGCCCTGGCTACTTGGCAACAACCGAAGGCGTTTGGCCATACTCATATGATTCATGTGATGCGGGCATCACGCCGAATCAATCATCTCCCGATGGTATTTCGTATTTACCAGGACAGCGTTTAAATAAATGTACTTGTCCAGGTGAATCACACCCAAATCGTGGAGTTGGAAGAGGTGCACCTGAAATTGATCTTATTGAGGCAGAGATAATGGTTGATAGCAAGAACATTAAACCAAATAATGGTGTAGCCTCACAATCATTACAATTGGCGCCAATGGATATCTGGTACATGCCCGACTACGATTTCATTGAGATTTATAATGATTCAGTAACCACTATGAACACATATGCTGGTGGTCCGTTCCAGCAGGCTTTTTCTGCCACCACCATGTTGAATAGGACATGGTACGAGAAAGGCAACGCTTATGAGCATAACTTCCAACGTTATGGTTACGAATATATTAATGATGACACTGATGGTTACTTGAGGTGGTTTGTCGGTCGTGATCCAACACTCACGGTTTACCCCACAGCTTTACATCCAAATGGTAACATAGGCTGGAGACAATTGTCAAAGGAGCCAATGTCTATCATTATGAACTTGGGAGTTTCAAACAATTGGGCTTATATCGACTGGGCAATGATTTCATTCCCAGCAACTTTTAGAATCGATTATGTCAGGATATACCAACCGCTGGATGCAATCAATACTGGATGTGACCCCGAAGACTACCCAACTTATGACTATATTGAACAACACTTGAATATTTATGAAAATGTAAACTTGACAAGTTTTGAAGATGGTGGGTACACATTCCCAAAGAATAGTCTCATTGGATGTTGAGTTGCCAGCAAATGATGGAGTTTGGCTTCGTTTATGGACGTTTTTTTTTTTTTTTTTTTATTCATTCATTTTGTTTCATAGAGTTTGTAATGATTTAATGGATTTGGATTTTTTCGGTAAATCTGTTTGGCAGTTGTGTTAGTAGTAATGTGTAGATGATGCATGCACTATTTGACGTATAAGGCTAAGTTTTTCACATGGCGATTTTGTGGATTTTGTCTCCAAATTATATTTTCTGTTGGGGTAAAGAGAGAAAGAAAAAATTGAAATGCGCAAGAGAGCCTAAAAAATGTTTGCGATATCCGGAATAGGAATAGGAACCATATTTCATTCATCGAAATTTGTACCCTCAACTACTGCATTAAAGCATATTTCCAAAAGAACCAGCCCTCAGCATTGCATCAACTAACAACTTTTCAAAAAAGTTTTAACAACTCCTCACATCTCTCAACGGTTTTAAATGAGTATACCTTCTTCATCGTGGTTTAACTTTTGGTCCAATAAGAATAATGGCACTGAGGGAAGCAACCAGGACCAAAATGTCCAAACAAAACAAATTGGAGCAGAAGAAGTGTCCGAGGAAAGCGTGGGAGCAAAAAGAAAACCAGTGGCAACTTTACAACCACGACAACTAACGTTGCGACAAAAGACATCAACCACTTCACTAGCCTCTAATAAAACATCAGGCGGTTGGCTAAACTGGAAAAGGGAACCGATAAGCCATCACCAAGCTGCATCGGAGAATGTCGAAGATATAAATGAAGATGAGGAACGTGATGATGGGAATGATGAGGAGATTGAACCGACAAGTAATAGCAACGACGAAGATGATGTTGCTGATGACAATGGTGATGAGATAGACGACCACGTGGCTGCCCCACGAAGAGGCATAAATTGGTTTTGGAATAGCAATTCAAAGAATAGTGCTAATGTAGCCAATGGTGATCAATCAGCAAAGAAAGACGAGGTGGAAGATAACAAGAAAGACGATAAAAGGGAGGGCGTGAAGGATGATGTCAAAGAGGACAAGAAAGAGGACAAGAAAGAGGACAAGAAAGAGGACAAGAAAGAGGACAAGAAAGAAGACAAGAAAGAAGAAAAGGTCAGCAAATCAAGTATTGAGACAAACACAATCTTGACTCCATCGATCCCCACTAGACAGGAGTTGACCAATGCTGCAAAAAAAGTACCCGACGAAGTTCAACAAGATGATGCCGTATTGTACAAACCACACGACAAAGCAGCCCAATTTAACCAAATCAATACTCACAAAAACGAAAACTTGAAAGAAAATGTCATTGTACCTAACTGGTCAACGTGCCTCCCCATAGCTTCTGAAGGACATGTGTTTCACAATTCTTCAACTTCAAATCCCAACAATTCCAATCAAACCATCAGAACAGATTTAAAAAACTGGAGACAATTCTTGACCCAAATATCAGCCAAGTTTGGCTTCACCAACCCTGCTGACGCAGAACAGGGGCCTGATAACAAAGCTGAAGAAAATGTGGGATTACTATACGAAAGATCATATAAGCTCTACGGCAAGTCTTTGGCAGTGCTACCACAATACAAACGTGCTTGCTTACCAAACTATAACAAGTATTATCATAGTACTGATGATCCAATTTCGCAGTATCAAGAGGATCAAGATGATCCTAATGCCATAACAATCACCAACGATGCTATGGGCAACCTCTTGATCAACAATAGGAACAGGAGAAGGGGCCCCGTGAACACAGAGGTTGTAAATCACAAGTCAGGTCCTTTGAAAAAGATTAAAAACATTTTAATCATCGGAGTGCATGGTTTCTTTCCAACGCGAATGATACGTCCAATTATTGGTGCACCCAAGGGTACTTCCTTGAAATTTGCCAATGAAGCAGAAAAAGCCGTCATTCGTTATTGTATTGATAACAATCTTATAGATGATGATCAGTCGAATGTTAGTATTCAAAAGATTGCTTTGGAGAAGGAAGGTAAAATTTTCGATCGGGTTCATTTTTTCACTGAAATCTTACAAAAATGGGAAAAGGAACTCAACAATGCTGATTTTATATTCATTGCATCACATTCACAAGGATGTGTAGTTTCGATCATTTTACTTGCCAGGTTAATTCGCATGGGGATTTTAAAGGACCCGATACATAAACGAATAGGATTACTTGGTATGGCTGGTATCAACAATGGCCCATTTTATGGAGCTGACAAGTCATTTTTCATGAAGGCTTATTCTGCCATTGAGCATGAGTCATTGAATGAATTGTTTGAGTTGACGAAATTTGACAGTTCTCAGTCTGTGGTGTACAGAGAATCAATACGAACCATTATCAATGTCAATGTGAAGATATGCTTCATTGGATCAATTAATGATCAACTAGTGCCATTATATTCGGCATTGGCCTCCCATGTATTTCATCCAAACATTTATCGTGCTTGCTATATCGATTATGCATCTTCGACACCAACGTTTATTGAGAAACTTGTATCCATTTGTTCGAATCTTTTGAATTTGGGGTATTTTGACAACAATGTCATCAAAGAGTTGAGCACATCCTTGGCTGGACCATTAACGGGTGGTGGACATTCGAAAATTTACAATGACGGTAAAGTATATGATTTGGGGATAAAATATTTTTTGGATACAGATGACTTGGTCATCCCTCATGATGGGAAGATAGACTACGACGATTTTGATAATAGCGAGTTACCAGTTTCTAATCAGGTTTACATCAAGGAGTTCAATGTGGGTAAAATTGGCACCAATCCGTATATTTTACCATGGTGTTTACGAGGATTGTTGTTCAACATTGAAAAGAATTGGCCCAGCAGAAACTATTTTATCAATGAGCACGATGGTTCCAAGGAGGAGACGAGTTTGACTAATGGGTTCACCGAAGTGCACGAACTATACGACACATTTGAACAATGGAAGCCAACGGCAAAGATCCATAAGGATTTGAAGTTTAGATTGAATGGGTTTAGAGCAAGTAAGTTATGATAATGGAATAGAAAGTTAGTTAAGTTAGTCGTGTAAATGATCAATTTTGACGTCTCTATAACTTTTCATTTTTTCTTTTCATCGAAAACCCGATGGTATCAGATTTACCCCATCTCACAATCGTTAGATATGTCCGATTACGAAGATGATGCATTTCGCGAGGTAGCGGACGCATACGAGGACTTTGATGCACCAGATCACTTTTCCGATAATGAATATGACGATCCAAACGGTGGTGATGCTCAAATAACCACTGATGATGGAAGACAAATCATCAATGGAGGTATTGGACCCGATGACGCTGCAGCTGGTGTCGCTGCAGCTAGTGCAGCTCAACAACAGAGGAAAAAGACAACCAAGGAACTAGCTATACCCAAAGACCAAAGAACTACTACCCCTTACATGACTAAATACGAGCGTGCGAGAATTTTGGGTACTAGAGCGTTGCAAATTTCATTGAATGCTCCAGTTTTGGTCGATATTGAAGGTGAGACTGATCCTTTGCAAATAGCCATGAAGGAGTTGTCGCAGAGAAAGATACCTTTGGTGATTAGAAGGTATTTGCCAGATGGATCATATGAAGATTGGGGATGTGATGAGTTGATTGTGGATCAGTAGATTGGTGGAGGAAACGTAGTGTGAGATTTATATACTATAGGTCGGTTAAAATAAATGATATTGAAGATCTCATTGCAATACGTAGTGGTGATGAAGCACTTTTCAATCTTTGGCAAGTGATTTCGTTTAGCGAATGGAGCTAGTCTATTGTTCATATTGTAGCTCATAACAACCGGAGAGAAAATGGTCATTCAAAATATCTATAAATAGCGAAAAGCAAGGAAACAACCAAAGAGAATTTGGTCTTTGATTTGTCAGGCGCTTTTCCGAACCCAAATCCTATTGTTTTCTTCTGCGTCCTCTGTTGTCATAACTCATTGCGAGAAATTTTCAATTTTGTGCCGTACGAGAGTTGCAGCCGACCTATTTCGTTACACGAACAATACACAATTCAATTTTTGGGAATCAATTGGGTTCAGTTTTCTTTCTTGAAAATTGCATCAAGAACAAATTAGACCCCAGAGATGACTTTGCTATGCAATTGCTTAAGTTTGTGTCTTTTTTTTGTTTCCGTGCTTGGCAGAAACTTCAC
>OGTJ01000227.1_pt1 | contig 19225 bp, 9 predicted proteins | sample 1574611 | NCBI WGS metagenome assembly OGTJ01 (sample SAMN03295858, study PRJEB24534) | human gut metagenome | isolation source: fecal sample 1 from infant 9 | host: Homo sapiens | place: USA: Pittsburgh, PA | collected 2014-07
TTTTTTTTTTTTTTTGTTTTTTTTTTTTTTTTTTTTTTAAAAAAAAACTCTCTCTTTATCTCTATCTCTATCTCTATCTCTTTTATCGTTCTATATATATGTATACTGTATATTACAGTTTTAATTGGTACAATACAGTAAGAGGTTAAGAGATATATGTATATATTACTATACAACTATTATTCAATAACTAAATGTGTTACATGTTTGAGTATTCGATTAGTCATAGTACATACATGATAACGTAGTATACAGTCTATGTATTTGTTATAGGTTATTGTAATACATTTATATTATACAGTGTACAATAGATATATTACTAATATAGTTTATACAAGTTATAACGTTATAATGTATATACAAACACTCTTACTTTACATACAGTACACACACAGTGTTTATCATTTTAATCTTTTTATTTTTTTATTTTTATTTTTTTTTAGTTTTTAGTTTTTAGTTTTGGTACAACTCACTTACTCACTTACTTACTTACTTACTTACTCACTTACTTACTCACTTACTTACTCACAACACTGTACAGCACTCAATACATACACCAGTGGCAAACACATTTTCATCAACCTCACTACATTGCACACCACACTAGAATCTACAAAAAAAAAGAAAGAAAACGATTACTATTACTACTGTAACTAGCTTCCTTGTCTGAAAGTAAGTTTCATTAGTAGATGACTTGGTACTAAAAATGTCAGACAACCATAAACAATCAATACCTCAAAATAACCACCACCAAAATCAGTTGCATCAACACCAACAACGACAACAACAACAACAACAACAACAACAACAATCACCTTTTGGTGTTAGTAATCGCTTTATCCAACACCATTTCCCCAATACAGTAGCAGCAGTAGCAGCAGCAACAACAGCAGGAGCCACAACAATAACGTCTGCACCAACAACGACGCCACAGCAACAATCTCCCATGCAACAACCCCCTTTCTACAACGACAGAGCAACACGAGTACCTGCTGTTTCTCAGGCAACTTCAACTGCAACAGCCAGTACCACAGCCACATCTACACTATCTGCTAGTCTAGCCTCGAATGCAACAACTACTGGCAAAACTGATTATATTGGGATCTATGCAATAGGACGTGAAATTGGCAAGGGATCTTTTGCTATCGTATACAAAGGTTATGATACGACCACTAATAAACCAGTGGCTATCAAGTCGGTGTACCGATCCAAATTGAAGTCAAAAAAGCTTGTCGAGAATTTGGAGATTGAAATTCAAATTTTGAAAACAATGAAACATCCTCATATAGTAGGGTTACTTGATTATAAACAAACTGCTGCTCATTTCCATTTGGTTATGGATTACTGCTCAATGGGAGATTTGTCTTATTTCATACGAAGAAGAAGTCAGCTCGTCAAGACTCATCCCGTTATTTCAAGTTTATTGCAAAGATATCCCTCACCACCTAATTCACATGGATTGAATCAAGTATTGATTTTGCACTTTCTTCGTCAGCTAGCATCAGCTTTACTGTTTTTGAGGGAAAAAAGCTTGGTACATCGTGACATTAAACCGCAAAATTTACTCTTGTGCCCTCCTTTACATTCAAAACAAGAATTTATTGACGGTAGCTATAGTGGTATGTGGGAATTACCAATTTTAAAAATTGCTGACTTTGGATTTGCTAGATTTCTACCTTCAACATCGATGGCGGAAACTTTATGTGGATCTCCCCTTTACATGGCTCCTGAAATATTGCGTTATGAGAAATACAATGCTAAAGCAGATTTATGGTCAGTAGGAGCTGTGTTGTATGAGATGGCTGTTGGCAAGCCACCGTTCAAAGCGGGGAACCATATCGAGCTATTGAGGAATATTGAAAAAGCTAATGATAGGATAAAGTTCCCATCGGCTGCTGAAGTCCCAGAATCATTGAAGCAGTTGATTAAGTCGCTTTTGAAGTATAATCCCACTGAAAGAATTTCGTTTCAAGAGTTTTTCAATGATGATTTGATTACTTGCGATTTGGATGACACTGATAAGCCTTTAGAAACGTCCAATATGGACGAGGACTTGTTTATCAGTGAATACATTAGTCCCATCAAGCCATCAGAGAGGTCTCAGTTTGTCAAAAATGATGCCACGGTAACTCCGATGACACCTGCATTTAGTCACAATACACAAGAGACAGCCCCTCTTCTGATGCGTAACCAGACAAAACAGAGTATTACCAAGACTGAATCGGATAAGGCTCCTACAAACGGTTTTGAGTTGGGCAAAGCTGACGTGAATAACAACGAGAAAAGAAATGATGGCGATAAGATTGCCCAAGGAGGCTTTCGCCAAGACGGATTCAGAGATGAACCTTCACATGATGATGATATCAAAAGATTAATTGACAATAATAGTCCTGACCCGGAACACCTTAGTCAGTCAATAGTTAATAAGAATCCAACCCGTTTCAAACCAAGAAGGGATGACTTGATTCTTGAAAAGGACTACGTGGTTGTGGAAAAAAGAGTTGTTGAGGTCAACGCAGTGGCTGATGAGCTTGCTCGTGCAGGCGCCGGTGCCGATGCGATGAGTGATCCAAGGGACCACTTTGGTGAGGGTAGATCTAAAGAACAACATCGATCTTTACAAAAGAATCGCAAAAATTCATCTGGTGGATACCAACGAAGACCCAGCTTTACTGATCGCCGAATATCTATTTCTATATCGCCTACAAATGCCTTGAGCAAAGCGATTGGTCTTGCTCTGCATCGCCTATTCGGAGCAAACAATGTCCCATTCTTGAGCAATCAAGCAACCCAGAGTACTGCAACAACTGAAGAAGGAACCGATGGTCAAAATAGCAACAACAAAAGCGCATCATTTTCAACAGTAATGTCTAGTCCTAACTTTGCCAACAACAATCTTTTGCAAAAGTTGAATCTTCCAGTATCGTCGACATTGGCTACCACAATCCCTGGAGATGATAAACAACTTACCCCTGATGAAATTGTCTTGAATAAATTGGAAACCATTGCTACGAAGTCGCATGCAGTGAACTTATTCGCTGATGTGAAATTCAGTCAATTGATTCCCAGCCCTCCTTCGTCTGATGATGCGGGTCACGATTTCTTGAATCAAAATGACGCTTTGCCTCCTAAAATTGTTCGTACCATATGTGAAGAAGGCATTGTTCTTTACGTGAAAGCTTTGTCACTCTTGGCGAAAGGAATGTCAGTTGCCAGTGAATGGTGGTATGACCTGTTCAACAATGCAGTAGGCGCTGATCTTGGCGATGTTCATGACGCAAAACGGGATGTTCGGGTAACAATGAAGATAAATCAATTGGTCCAATGGATAAGAGATAAGTTCAATGAATGTTTGGAAAAAGCAGAATTTGTAAAGTTGAGGCTACAAGAGGCTAATAAAGCCATTGCGAAAGATGAGGATCTCCAGTCCATACCTGAAAACGAGCCTGATTCACGAAAGGTGATAGCTGAGAGATTGATTTTTGATAGAGCATTGGAGATGTCCAGAAATGCAGCGGTTAATGAGTTGGTGAAGGAAGACTTGAAAGGTTGTGAATTGGCATATAGTACCGCGATCTGGATGCTCGAGCTGCTTTTGGATGAAGATGAACCCACGGATGACCACGCCAATGAACACAAGTTGGATAATGAGGATAAAATAATGGTTGAGAAATTCATCGTTAGTATTGGCAACAGGTTGTCGGTTTTGAAGAAGAAAATGGAATCAATGTAGGGGTTCGGGGAGACTTTGCAGGTGCCATGTTTTATGCTTGAATCAATTGTTTGGGATTGTTTTTTGTTTACTCCGTTTTCTTTTTTTTTTTTTTCAATGAATTTTCATTTCTGGCGGATTTAATAGAGTGAAAGTATTTTCTAATGCAATTATGGTTTTTGAAATTATATTGTTTTTGACGTTTGTGGATGATGAAGATTGTAGCGAATAATTTGCGCAATTAAGTAAGGTCATTTGTTCACTCTAGTGTCTTCTCATAGTATAAAAATGCCATATGGGTAGGTTAAATCTATCCATATTGACCAGTCTTGTAACTAGTTTTATATGTATAAATGCGAAACTTATGCAAAGAATAATACTACTTCCATAGAGTGGAGGTTGCAAAGACATGAATTACAATATATATTTCTTCTTAGATAGTTTTGAGACTCATTTTATTGTATTATATTTGTAATTAAACCAAAGACAATGATAAAATGGTGTATATAGTCGTGTACAATTATTGTTGCAAAACAAAGCGTGTTGCAATGTATTTATTTTTTTCTCTTTAATCATACATAATTGTTCATGCCTCCCCACAAAGACACAAATCCTGATACTAAAAACGACACAATTATCTACGTCATTGTGACAATTTATCCAAAGTATGCAACTAGCTAACATATTTCCCCATACTGATCCCAATAATACTTGCTGTTAAAAAGAGTTGGCAAACTCGAGGGCTTTAAATACTAACCTGTACTGTTTCACTTTTTAGTTCTCAGGTTTTAGTCAGCTTTACTTTCATTTCTCTAAAGTACAGGATGCACTGATCAAAACGTACGTGCATCGAGTTTGTAAAGCATCATGAAATCCAGGAGACAATGTGGGGCTCTCGAAAGAAATAAAAACGTCAATGTAGAGACTGTCCTTGCACTCAACCAGCCGCCGCAGCAGTGTTGCAGGCATGAATGTGTACAAGCGCCTGTAATACACCTCCACTTAGAAGCGGCGAATCTACTGCACCAAAATCTCTGAGGCTCCAGTAACGCATAATATGGTAGCAAAACTGCCAGATTCTGCACCCACCTGGTTTGGAAAGCTCCCACACGTCAGCTCGAGCTTGATTCTCGTTTTTCGGTGTTAACGCATGTGTCTACGATATATAAACTCTAAACCTCACTGATAACAGCCACAAGAAGGAAAAGGACCCGAGATGTCTGTAGCTTAAGCTGCAGCATAACATGTGCTCTGAAGTGAAACGTATAGCTGCAAAAGAGATGTTCGATCAGGTTTCGATTAGGTGCAATTTTTTTTGGTGAGAGTGGTTTGTATAGTGCACCACTTTTAGGGGGGAAGAAAGAATGTGTGTGCACTTTGTTTTTGTGCATAACAAATTCCCACACAAGATTGCAGTAATTGAATACCACCTCCTCTTCAAAGGATAGCTTGTGAACTTTCTGTCTTCCAATACGGGACATTACAATCATTATAGAAATTACTGTAATCACTAGAAGATGGTGAATACTACGTCTGATGCCATTCAAGGTTAAGTTTCGAGACACGAGTTAAATAATACTAATGTGCCAGTTTTATACACCAAGGTTGAGATTTATCATCCAATTGAGTCTCTAGATGACAATCAATCAGTCAAGCTGGAGTATCATCAAACGAATGAAGAGGATGGAGGTTACAGTTGACAAAGATCAGTGGCTACGGTAACTATGTCGGTCACAGTGGGGGTGTAAAAGAAGTATACCAATTAATTTTGCCGCCAGAATTTAATGTATTTGTTTGGGTCACAACCGTTTGATGAAGTTGATGAAGTTGCAAGAGGTGGACGTTTCAGACATGATGGATACTGATAATGATATCTTGGCCCAAAACCAAACTGCACGTTTCTGGATCCCGAAATGAACCAATCAACTTATGCGATTGCTCTAGTTTTCAACTTGCTGCAAGGGTCGCTGCTTGTGGTCGCAGCCAAACTTCTGTCAATGAAAGAACCTGGCACCAAGATAACTTATTCTAAAGTCAGATTGGTGGATGAGGGAAACCATACGAGATCCAATCATGAGCATTGTGGTGATCGTCATCCAAGTGGACCCCCAACACTCTCTATTCATGGACCAACCCAGAAGCATTTGAAAGTTCATGCAGCCACATTCAGTGAATTGCGTCATAAATAAGAGAGGGAGACCAACTCATTGGAACTGAAACAGACTCGTTGTGGAATACTTTTCAATGGAAATACTGACGAGCCCAATATGTTTATAGATACTATCTGATACACACCTGTTACTTCCTGATGGTTCTCACAAATTATCGTTATCCTGAGTGGACCGAATGTGAGGTGCTTTTTGAGAATATCCACCACTGCTAATGACTTGACAATTACAAAACGGGACATGCTATTTCAAGTAAATTGTGAATTATCGATTAGAGAACATAAACCAAGCAGCAGATCTCAATGTGAAGGCAGTCAAAAGTCTCGCTCCACCCAGGTGAAGCTTTGCCGCACCGGAACATGCAACAAGGAAGCAGACAACCATGGAAAGAAGGAAACTAACATTTGCAAAGTAGCCACACATGGACACAAGTGGAGAGTCTTAGCCAGCGAAAACTAAACTTGTTTATGCACTCTGGTCACAAAAGGAGCAGAGTTAATGGCGCCCATGCAAAGAAAGCATCCACTTGACTTGGAAAGACGAGTTTACACTGAAAATACCAAACAGAGAGCTCGCTTTAACATTGAAGGGCAGTATTAGTTGGCTATTGTTACGTACACAGAAAATGATGATTGCCTCCATGGTCCACGATAATCAACTTGACGATGCCAGTGACTATGGACATCTGAATTCAAAGCTATATCGTCTCTGTAACCTCTCTACGTCCTGTATATTGAACAGCCCTAGTAGTTTGTCTCATCTCTCAGTGCAACCACACACCAGAATGAGCTGCACCCGGACCGCAACTTTTTCTTATCCTTATTAATCGCAAAAACCTCGCATTTATACATAAACTATTTTGCATCCACACACCAAATATAAACCTCATCAGCACTCGAAACACGTTCACGAACCAAAAATGAGTGCTCACCCAAATCAATTTTACACCCCTTCATCAACAACAAACGCATCCGTACCCCAGTTGTCGGTGCATATGAATGCCAGGGAAAAAACTTGACCCCGTACTTAAAACTCCCAGGATAATTACAAGAGACTATGTGGTTAGTAAAGAGAGAAAAACCAAACCCTGGAGTCACAAATACTGAGCGAATGCGGCTCCGATTTGGTACAAGTCTGTGTCATGAGAGCTTGATTCCGAGACAAGAGACTGGAATTGTAGCATGAACAAGATCACGACTTTTTGCATAACGTATTAGATCTTATAAACATACTAAACTGATTTTTGTATAAAATATTAAGTAAAACAAAAGAAGCAACGAATTAAACTGGAAACCACTTTGGTGCACTGGCGCACAGGTAACTCTAGAATATTAAGGTTTACACACAAAGGATCTAGGATTGGAGATATTCTAGATTGGACAACATTCAAATCCTACTAATATTTGCTTAACATTGAACGGGAATGCAGTCTCTTGAGGACCAGCCAATGCTATGTTAGTAAGCTATGCCCTTTTGAACTATACTCATGGCAAGTAAAGTTTCAAATGTAAACCTAAAGCTGGAGTTGGTGAATGACGTGGCTTACGATAGAGAGGTTCGATTTGATATAGTAAAAAGCGCAAAAGCATAAACTTCACCGTTTATTTGTCCAATGAAAGACTAGAGATTTGAAGAAGGATTTAGGAAAATTAATAGCAAATTGTGAAGAGTAATACTAAAAAAAGATCTATCGGGTTAGATTTAAAAAAACAACGACTAGATTAACTCCACGTCTATCGAACACCATAAAACTTTGCTTGGCCTCAACGCAACTTATTCGACTGCTAGGACCTACATCTTGCGAGAATTTTATATGCAATTATTTTTTCGTACTCTACAATGTCCCTGAAATTAATCTTCAAACAAGATACTTTTGAATTCCGACAAGTAATGGCAACAAAAACCTATGAAAAGTTTGTAGCATACCCAGAAAGCATCCGATGAAACTGATCTCAACTACCTCTCTCATATCTTTATTTTGAAATTCTTCTTGAAAGCTGAGTTCTTTCTTATTTTAGTTCTTAAATTATATCCCCCTCACATGGTGGCGTTTCCGATGTTTCAAAGAAAATGCAGAATTTGTTCACTTTTCTTTATGCTCTGATCATCTTAAACCAATATTGGTGAACTTAACCAAACAAGTTTCTATGAAATGCAGTGGTCTGCCCCTCAGAGCAACAAGCAACGAATCCCCCTTCTGGAATTGGTTGTCCAAGACGCTTCAATTTAGTTAGCTACTTTACTAAATATACTACGTATCAATTGTTTCGTTTGTTTAAAATTGTATTTGTGATGCTCAAAAATTGTGATGGTTCCTACATGTTTGATTTTGTGCCTTGGGGTCGGGAACTTATGCCACAGATGTGCACCAAATCGGAGTTGGATCTTTACACATTCCGTTTTTTTAGCCCCTGGGCAACTTCTTTCAGCACTCAATGTGAGGTACTGTGTTGCCTATGTGTCTCGCTTGTATGGCCAAATTTTTTTTATTCATGCTTGGAAACACTAACTGTTGTCGGTATGGATGCCTTTGTGCTTGATGAACATTTGCATGATGTGTGGATGCAATTACCCTTGGTTTAAGTATAGTGAGTAAACACAAAATCGTTCCTGTACGGGTGCAAAACCGTTGGTGTACGGGTGTAATATCATTGGAGCTTGGGAGCGAAATCTTTGCGCTAAGGATGCGATGAGGGTGTAAAAAGGTTACGGTGGAGGTGCAACTTGCATTGATGACCGGAGGCAATGAATACTTCTGTGTGGGTGCGTGCTATGCTGAGGTTAATTTCCAGTGTGATCGTGCAAATATACAAGACGTAGATATATTACAAAAAAAAAAAAGAGATAATGTTGTATTCAAATGTCATCATCTCGTGGGTACGCGATAATATCCAGTTACTGTTTTTCAATATGGGAGCGAACCTCCTGTTTCGTTTGATAGTTTAAGCTCTTTTTTCTAAGTTAATGCTTATTTTGCATGGGTGCCATCACCTCTGCCTTTAGTAGGACCAGGGTGCACAATCAGACCGATCGTCGTCGTCTTTTGTTTATTCTCTCCTTTTGTGTTCATTTGCGGCTACTTTGCATACATTAGTTTCTTTCTTTCCATGGTTGTCTGCTTCCTTGTTGCATGTTCCGGTGCGGCAAAGCTTCACCTGGGTGGAGCGAGACTTTTGACTGCCTTCACATTGAGATCTGCTGCTTGGTTTATGTTCTCTAATCGATAATTCACAATTTACTTGAAATAGCATGTCCCGTTTTGTAATTGCCAAGTCATCACCAGTGGAGAATATTCTCAAAAAGCACCTTGCAGTCGCTTCACTCAGGTTTTTGATCATCTGTGACAACCATCAGGAGGTGGCAGGTGTGTATCAGATAGTATCTTTAAACATATTGGGCTCGCTAGTATTTCCATTGAAAAGTATTCCACAGCGAGTCTGCTTCAGTTCCAATGAGTTTGTCTCCCTCTCTTTTCTATGACGCCATTCATCGAATGTGGCTGCATGAACTTTCAAATGCTTCTGGGTTGGTCCATGAATAGACAGGGTTGGGGGTCCACTTGGATTACGATCACCACAGTGCTCATGATTGGATCTCGTATGGTTTCCCTCATCCACCAATCTGACTTTAGAATAAGTTATCTTGGTGCCAGGTTCTTTCATTGACAGAAGTTTGGCTGCGACCACAAGCAGCGACCCTTGCAGCAAGTTGAAAACTAGAGCAATCGCATAAGTTGATTGGTTCATTTCGGGATCCAGAAACGTGCAGTTTGGTTTTGGGCCAAGATATCATTATCAGTATCCATCATGTCTGAAACGTCCACCTCTTGCAACTTCATCAACTTCATCAAACGGTTGTGACCCAGACAAATACACTGAATACTGACTGCGTAATCAATTAGTGTAACCGAGGTACACTTCGCACTGTGACCGAGATAGCTTGTTGGCTCGTTAACCCCTAACAAATGTAGCCTCCATCCACCTCTTTGAGATTCACATTTAATGGTACTCCAGCTTGATTGATTGATTACTATCTGCACACTCGATTGGATGATAGATCGCCATTTGGTGCCTAAAACTGGCACATCAGTATTACTGAACCCGTGTCTCGAAACTTAGTCGTAATTGGCAGGCATCAGGCATAGTATTCACCATCCTCTAGTGATTACAGTAATTTCTATAATGATTGTGACGTCCCGTATTGGAAGATAGCACGTTCACAAGTTATCCTTTGAAGAGGAGGTTGTGTTCAATTACTGCAATCTTGTGTGGGAACTTGTTATGCACAAAAACAAAGTGCACACACAATCTGTCTTCCCCTCAAGAAGTCGTACACTATACAAACCACTCTCACCAAAAATTTTGCACCTAATCGAAACATCTTTTTTACAGCTATACGTTTCATTTCAGAGCACAGGTTATGCCACGAACATCCAGGGTCCTTTCCCTTTTTGTGGCTGTCATCAGCAGGGTTCAGGGTTACAATGGGCGTCTACAGCGCCGTCTCAGGCTGTTCTAGGCAAAGTTATAGCGCATTTTAGTGCGCATTACCGAAGTCTCATAAAATCGGCATTTTGCCAGGAAAAGCGGAAACCGGCAAAGATTCAACGCTAGTGCTGTAGAGCTTACAGCTCCTGCGCCCCCCAAATCCCAAATAGAATTTTTGGGTGCCCCAAGACGGCGAAACACGGTCAAAATTTTCTAGGGGTACGGAGTTAATTTGTAGTTTACATAGTATAAACACGTGCGTTAACACCGAAAACCTAGATTCAAGCTCGAGCTGACATGTGAGAGCTTCCCGAATCTGGCGGGTACTGAATCTGGCAGTTTGAGTACCGTATGGTGTGTTACTGGTACCTCAACAAAACTGGTGCAGCAGATTTGCCGCTTCTGGGTTTGTGGTTTTTTATATCTAGAAAATGGGGGTCGTTTCTACATGCTTTATGTTTTTAGCATTCAATGCGCAATGGCTGTGCTTTATAGTTATTTGCCCCTACGTTAGTTACACCTTGACTATCTTAACGAGTGGAATATAGTATTTGCGAGTAATTTTTTGCTTAATGGTCCAAATGTATAATTGGACAAATATTCAATGCCATCTAGTCTATTTTTCAAATGCGAAGAGATAAATCTTGCTGCTGTATATCTAGCAAGTGGATATTTTCTGGTAATGTGAGGCTTTAATTAGTTTTTACACTAGATAACTATTGACAACCTCATCAATTTGCTTACCTTTGCTTATAGTATCCTATGGTTTGTTTTGCATATACATCAATTTTAGGAAGCAAGACTCCTATTCCCAGTTAGTTCGGCGATTTTGGCTTAGCCAGAGAGATAATTTGAGAGTTTTTAAACGATGGATTGGGTTACACGGCAATCATTATCCTGACCGATGACTTGAAGCAGACGATGTAAATTTTGATACATTAACAATTGAGACATTATAAATGGCCATTCAAAATTTCGGCGTGCCCTATATAAAAACATGCCCTAAATCATTGATCTGAAAGAGTCGTAAATTTCACTAATGGATTCAATTCTTGATTATTTTACTCAACATCGTCGAATTTTTGATCAACCAAGTCTGGAATATCCTCGTTACCCTCTTCATTGGCAGCGGCAGCACCAGTGTTAATGTCGTTTGGAGTCTTACCAGCTTGAATTTGCTCGGCTAATTGCCTCAAGATCTCCAAATTCTCAGCACCCAATTGGGGCAAAATCTGTGGAATTAATTGAGTAATGTTCTTTTCTTGTGGGTATCCGGTAAAAGCAAATGTGTTGGAAGCTGGTGCACCTTGAACGCCAACTCTGTTGAAATGCAAAACCTTACCATCTTCTTTAAAAAAATTGGCTTCTTGCACACCTTCAATTTTGGTGGCTTTCAATTTACCTAAGGTCTCAATTAATTTGGTGTCATCTTGTTCGGTTTTGACTCCCTTCTTTGCTTTGACTCTTGAGCCTCCAACCTTCTTTGCGGTTGACTTTTGCAATTTAGCTAACTTTTCTGGATCAACAGGCATTTCAGACTCTCAGTTTGGGGATCTATTGAGTGCAACAAGTGTGTATACGAACTAGTATGACTAAAATTTGGATTCGTTGGAAAATTTTCGTATTCTTTTTCTCTATTTTTTTTTTCACTTCTTTTTTTTCACTTTCGAATTCCATTTCCATTTTTTTCTTCAAAATTTCTGACTTTTGAATTCACTCGCACGACATTTATGTTTGATCTTGTATTGTTGTCCACTTCCATTTATGTTGAAAGATGAATACGAGAGCACCCTCCACAAGTTCAAAATACTACACCAACTCCAATGTTCAGAATTACATTTCTGACTGGATCATTTCATTCGTTCTACTTGTATATTTTTTCAGTATAGCCGAACACGCCAACCCATTTCAACGCCAATTCCTGATCACTGATTTGTCTATCTCGCATCCGTTTGCAATTGAAGAACGTGTATCTGGGGTTGCATGCATACTCTTGGCAGCATTCGTGCCCTTGGCAATTATTTCACTAGTTGTTATTTTGAAAGCGTATGGTGAGAAATACAAAACAAAGTCTGACCCATTACATGTGTTCCAAGTGAGTATCTTGGGACTTTCTTTGTCTATATTTTTGGACGGTGTAATTACGGATATTCTCAAGAATTGGATTGCGAGACCGAGACCAGATTTCCTAGCTCGATGTGGGGCACAAATTGAGGGACACATCAATGAACTTGTCGATTTGAGTGTATGTTCCGCCCCTTTAGGAGAACTGCTTTTGTTGGACGGATTGAGATCAACCCCATCCGGACATTCATCCATTAGCTTTGTTGCTTTCTTGTATCTTACCTTATGGTTATTGGGGCAATTCAAGTTGTTTAATTCTACGCCACAGTACATGTACAAATATATTTTATCATTCATGCCGTTGTTACTCGCCACATACATAGCATTGAGCAGAGTACAGGACTACAGACATCATTTCATTGATATCATTCTAGGCTCTATTTTGGGTTGCACTATTGCTGTGATGGTTTACTTTCATTATTGGAACAATTTGCAGAGTGACACATGCGACACCCCCAAGTCATTCAAGACACCTACGGACACTATCTTGCCTTTATAATTGTTAGCCGAAGATGAAATTCGACGCATCAGTGATATCGTTTCTATCCAATGTACATGATAAGTTTTGATTGTAAAACAGTTTTGATACTGAAACAAGTCTCACAAAAAAAAAAATTGCCACAGACAAAAAGAGAAGTGAAAGTTTGGCCACATAAAATGATGTAAACAATCTCAAACAATCTTCAGAAACTTCCAAAACATGCTTCAAACATGACATGCTAGACATTGAACATTTGTGATATAAATGTACTCGGTTAGTGCCTTTTTTTTGCTATAAAGTGGTATATTTTGCCCACCAATCAATTAATTTGTTCAAAAGTAATGAACTCCGTAAGTGATGTTACTTTGGTAATGACATTAACGCGAACAGCCACCTTGTCTTCAGAGCCCTCTAATCTGGATAGCATTTATGTTTCTTGGAAAGAGACGACAATCACCACAGAACAGATCATTTCAAAAGCAATCACAATATCTCCAACCACTCTGCGAGAAACCAGCACTTTGAGGATGGTGATACCTACAACGACTGTATTGCCATCCACCGACCCAGAACCACGACAATCACACTTCACGGTATCATCGATTTCCAGTGATGTTACGAGCACAGCAACAGATTTATCATCGAACTTGCCATTTGACGATCTCCCTAGTTCCAATTCAACACAGGTCGGTTTTGCTGTGGGTATTCCAATTGCTATATTTGCATTGTTTTTTATTGCGTTGGCAGTGTGGTACTTTCTTCAATTACTCAAGTCGAAACGTGAGTTGAAGCAAGATGGACTTGTTAATTTCAGTGATAGACTCAATTTTTCTAACCAAGAGTTATCAAGTCCCAGCTGGGAAACTTTAACGGAGAGACCGTACCCAGTGGTGTTCTCCCCGACTAATTATTTTAAAACAGACAAAGAATTTAACATTTATGAGCAACAGAAACCTAAAAACGCCACCAAATTCAAATCACAATTGAATGATCGTTTGAGTAGATTATGGCCACTGGGAGAAAAAGAACAAGATTCATTAGCTCAGCCGCATCCCAGTTTTCTCAAACGCATGTCGGTGATGACCCCAGTGTTTTTGAAAAAGTTTAATATTGGTAATGCATCACTAGAGACTAAGGAAACAATCGGATCACAAGTTTTTGACACGCCCACAAGTAAAAAAACTAACCACGTTCCAGCCCAACAAAATTCCAACTTTGATTTTAGCAACGTTGACAAGAGACGAGCAATGTTCGATCATGATTTGCATACTGTGATCAAACCGTACACAAAGGGCCTTGATGATGAGTTAACTATTCGTTCGGGAGATAAATGCGTCGTGCTAGAGAAATTTAGCGATGAGTGGTGTAAAATCCAACTTCGAAGGAAAAATGGCCATGAATTGAGCGAAGCTGATTGGAAAATTGGATTGGTTCCAAGAAAGTGTTTAGAGAGGATATAGATATCATTTAGCAAGAGAGAGTACATTTCCTTTTGTTGGGCTTACTTTCCCGTTCCACGGAACGACTACGTGTCTCCTATTGTTGACTTATACTAACTCATATTCTCATTAAATGACTATCTGACACTATGTAGTTCGATCGTAATTGTACGACCGCGAGTACTGTGCATATGGGTGCTTTGAGGATTGAGAACTACTACTCAGTGGGTGATCCCGATTTGCATGAGCACCTGGTGTTTGAACATTCGGGGTGTATTGGTATTGCTGATTGTCATAGCTCCTGAAATTACTGGGCTGTCCGTATGGCGAGGACTGATATGCTTGAGGCTGGTGGGGTTGTTGTTGTTGTTGTTGCTGTTGTTGTCGTTGCTGTGGTTGTTGTTGCTGTTGTTGTCGTTGCTGTGGTTGTTGTCGCTGTGGTTGTGGTTGCTGTGGTTGTTGTCGCTGTGGTTGTGGTTGTGGTTGTGGTTGTGGTTGTGGTTGTGCCCCTGCATGAGCCCGGATTCCAATTGGTTGATGGGTCGAAATGCCCACGTCCCGATTCCTTTGTTGTGGGCCTGCTGCATGCGCCACAGTGTTGGCATACTGATGCAGATGTCCCTTATGTACTGGGGAAGTCCTCGACTGATTGCCACCATATTGCATAGGAGGTTTCATTGAAGATTGTGGTGGTCTTGCCATAGTCTGTACTTGCTGTCTTACCATAGGTTGGGGTTGCACGTGTTGATTAGGCTGACTGACTTGAAACTGTGGCAAAGTTTGCTGGCTAGGCTGATTCATTGGTTTGGGGCCAACCCTAGGATCATTTTCCTGTCTCAACCGATCAAACCCAAACGAATGTGATGAGGGTTCTGCGCTAGAGTACATTGCTGGATTTTGATGTCGATCTTGACCAGGATTTCCACCAAGCGGTGTGAAGACCTGTTTCTGTGACTTTGGTATGTTTGATTTAGGTTTTGATTGGTCACCATTTAACAAAGGCTCGTTTGGAGGTGCTTTTCTTTGCGGTGAGACGGGATATTGCAAGACCTTTTTAGTTGGCGATGCAGTTCCATTTGTCGTTTCATATTGTAATGGTCTGCTGAGTTCATTTTGTGAAGAATTGGGGGAAACTATGTGCCTGGGCTTGTTTGTTGGGTAAGGAACACTGGCAGGATTGGGTTTTTGTCCCAGTGGTGGTGGCTGCGAGAACGATTGGTATTGCTGTGGAGAACTCATATCAAAGTGTCTTTCCTTATTGTCCAACTTGGCACCAAACTGCTCCTTGGCGTTAGCATCTCGATCAGCACTTTTCTTCGGAGATGCGTCTGTTTGAAGTCCATAAAAGGGGACACTTTTTCCAACTTTGTTGTATTGATCATGTAGATCATTGAACTGAGCCATGGGCGACACCACTGAAGAATAACTACCATTTTGTTCATGGTTGGGTACCCTTAAACTGCCCACAGACACACTTGAGTCGCTTGGATTTTGTCCCATAGTTCTCACATCAAGCAATTGTGGCAGTTCACCGCTGCCTGTTTCGTGCAGGCTCTCCTCGTCTTCCTCATCACTAAACAATCCATTATCATCCTTGGGGTAGGTATTACTCTGAAGATTCATTTGCTTTATTCCCAACGGCAAATCGTCTTCAATAAGTTGTTCTGGCGAGCCATTGAGTATCTCTCTGCGATCAATATAGTTATCCGATGGTGTTTTCAAGTCAGAATACTTTTGGTATATCTCTGCCAACTGAACTGAAGCATGGGGGTTCGACACACCTCCTGGAGCAAGTTGTGCACCTTGTTTAGAGTTGAGTCCCTGACTACTCAAAGAGTCAACACTTTTGGAAATTGCTGGTACTGCGACTTCAAGATTCTTTATATTCTTGTCAAAAGGTTTACCTCCCGGTGTTATATCAGAGTGTGGAGGTGGTGGCGGCGGTTTCTGTGTTTGTAAAGCTGAGGTTGCGGACTGTGGGGCAATATTTCCCGATTGTGGTGTCGTTTGTCGAGACAAATGAGATGGGTCTTTTCTCCGGGTTGCCAGTGCACTTCCACCACTTGGAAGACGAGGTGAGCTAGACAAAGCTGGACTATTGAGAGAATTGACAGCACCTGCATATCCTCGTTGACTTCCACATCCATCGTATCCTCTTTCGATTTTTGACTTTAGCAAATTTTGAATCTCCAAATTCCACGTCCTCAAATCCCAACTAATGTAGTTACCTCTCGAAACCAATTGTTGTATATCCGAGAGTTCCAAATAATGAACCCTTGGAAGTGTAGGTAATCCAAACAATAATGAATCAACGTCACTCCGATTTGCTTTCAATCTTTTAGGCCTTCCATATAAACCAAATGTATCAAATAATGGCACCAAAAATCTAATCAAGGTATCAAATCCAGGAACAGCTGAATGTTGCTCTGGCATTAAGAAGATTGATGTTTGTTTGAAATCATCCAAATTCTTTTTCGACACTTTTGTTGATAAGCTTGGAGAAGAGAAATTGATGTATCCTTCCATTTTAATCATTGTTGAGTGGTCAATCAAAAGATGCGATTGGGGGTATATCGCTGTGACAGAGGACGCATCGGTTACAACCGCCATCAATTGTTTCTTCTTTTTCTGTTCATTTTCGTAAAGTAGTATTCTTCCTGGAACAAATGTCTTTCTTTTCAATGTGGATGGTTCAACAACGGCATAGCAACGTTTCCAAGCCATACCACTTCCATATCTAATACTTATCCAATCTTCATGATCAAATCTCTTTTCCGCCAAGATTGTGCGAATATCAGATAACCGTGAGCCTCTTGCTGATAACAAGGCTCCAGTGTAAGCTGCTTGAAGAGAATTGTATTCATAACTTGACAATCGAAGGGCACAGTACCATGTTTCCAAATCCTTGACTGATTTGAACTGCAAAATATATCTATTTTTCAAAGTTGTTGAAACAACAACAACGTTATCCAAGTTTTGTTTTGCTGCTGGTAAAGTCTTCATTGCACTGTATACTGCATCAGTAAAATTGATATAACTTGGTTTAGCAGAAACTTCCAATAAAGCATCGGCATTGTTTTTGAATTGGGCCAAAATGGCAGCATCCCAATAAGCCAACTGATTTCCTGTCAAGATTCCATAAACTTCACGCCATTCTCTATCAGCAGGTTTCCCGTCCCCATTCAAATCGTAATACAACATAAATATACCTTCGTTGTAGCGTCTATGAGACTGAGATGACAATAAAGTTACAATTGGTACCAATTCAGGAGACAATCCATCCAAGTTATCGTCATCCAAGGTACCACTAGCCGCATTTGAAGTCGATGTACGACCTTCGCTGAATCTGCCGCCACTACTACCACCATCATTGTTGTAGTTGCTTCTGGGAGATCCACTTCCCTTTTGATTGGAGGTAATTTTCTTCTTGACTGCATTCATGGTTTTAATGACAGTTTTGTTGTGGAGGTAGGTGTGTTGGCTACTAAAGATCTAATAGATTATCTGTTGCAAAAACTGGATGATTGGACAAAAATAACCAAAAAACAACAACAAAAGAAAAAATCAACTTTGAAATCAAAAATAAGGAGGAAAAGGAGTGAATCAATAGTTGGTGTGCCAATCGAGTGAATGGGTGAGTAACTTTCTTGCAAATTTATTCAATGCCTTGATTGATTTTAAACGAGTGATGAACAACACAAGTTAAAAATGTAGGTAGGATTGAAGTAGTTTGATTCAACTTTTAATTTTTTTTTTTTTTTACTCTGTCTCAAGTGTTAAGGACTAAGATTGTGAGATCAAAGGAGTGAATGGTGTTCGAGAGTATATGTATATGTGTGTGCGAGTCTGTAAGTATGTATGGTAAGTAAGGATAGAGTGATGATGATGATGATGTTGTTGTTGTTGTTGTTGTTGTTGTTGTTGTTGTTGTTGTTGTTGTTGTTGTTGATGTTGTTGTATTAGGGAGTATATTATTGTTATGTTGATCCTTCTTGAATTTTTTTTTTTTTTTTTCGTATTTTCGTTTGTTTCTCTCTCTTTGCATCTTGTGTATGTGTGTGGATGTATATGTTGTGTGTGATGTGATGTGATGTGTTTGTTATTGTTTTTTGGTTTTAAAATAAATCTGATTTGTCACGTGCACATATACACATATTAATATGACATGTAACTGACTTATTGACTTGGTTAGTTCAGTACACTACTACACCATGTATGTATGTAAGTATATATGTATGTATGTATGTATGGTGCTACACACATAACATATCCACGATATAGTATAATCTCTCATTTTGAACTGGGAGTTGGATAGAGAGATGTGGCTGTGTTACACTTTGTCTATTGTCTCTCTCGCTGTTTTGGTCCAAAGCACACAAAATGAGTTGTTTATATACAAAGAGTTTGAGCTATTAGTGAGCTAGTTACCCAATCAACAACCCCACTATGTTTCACTTACTTCTTTAACTAGATAAGTACGGTTGTGTGCATTTTAACAGTGTAGACGTCCTAAACACTACACTTTTTCAGTTTTCTATTCTATTTTAATTGAAAGTTGAAGTGTGACATGTTGTTGGAAGTGGAGAGAGCAGGGGCGATGATAAGAGATGCTTGTACATCTATTTCCAATTTTGAAAGATGCAACAGTCTCAAAGCCAATGCAAATCTATTGAAGTCATGTTTTAACTGTGTTTCTGTTAAAATAAAATCTAAATTGTACAATTTGCACCAGAATCTTTTTACAACAACAACAACAATAACTACTACTACTACTACTACTACTACTACTACTACTACTACTACTACTACTACTA
>OGTJ01000239.1_pt1 | contig 16778 bp, 7 predicted proteins | sample 1574611 | NCBI WGS metagenome assembly OGTJ01 (sample SAMN03295858, study PRJEB24534) | human gut metagenome | isolation source: fecal sample 1 from infant 9 | host: Homo sapiens | place: USA: Pittsburgh, PA | collected 2014-07
ATTTTTTTTTTTTTTTTTTTTACTTTATTCTTTGACAATCAGCCCTTAATTCAATCAACTTCTTCTTCTTCTTCTTCTTCTTCTTCTACTTCTTCTACTTCTTCATCCTTTTTCACCCTTTTTCATCCTTTTTCATCCTTTTTCAACTTAATCACGGGATACCACTCAAATCACTCAACTAACTACTATACCTTCTTTTTTGCTTTTGTTATTTTTTTTTTTTTTTTCAGTTTGTTTTTGGGTTTAATTCAACAAGACAACGTCAACTTATACAACTATGGCACACTCGAGGCTGGCTTCTATCAGCTCTTCAATAGCATCAACTACTGCTCACCACAACCATCCACAATCAATTGGACCATGGAAATTGGGTAAAACTTTGGGAAGAGGTGCCACTGGAAGAGTATTATTGGCTACCCATCAAACCACTGGACAAAAGGCAGCAGTTAAAGTTGTTTCCAAATCAGAACTAAGAGAAGATGATGAGGCAGGTGACAACAACAACAACAACAACAATACGAACAAAACTGGTGAAGGATTACCTTATGGCATAGAACGTGAAATCATCATTATGAAACTTCTTACTCACCCCAATGTTCTTAGACTATACGATGTTTGGGAAACTTCTAAAGCACTTTATTTGGTTTTGGAATACGTTGAAGGCGGAGAACTCTTTGACTTGTTGGTGGAATTGGGTCCATTGCAAGAGCCAGAAGCTATAAAATACTTTCGTCAAATTGTTCTTGGTACTGCTTATTGCCATGCATTGGGTATATGTCATCGAGATTTGAAACCAGAAAACTTGTTGTTGGATGCTCAATTGAATGTCAAATTGGCCGATTTTGGTATGGCTGCTTTGGAAAGTAACGGCAAATTACTTGAAACTTCTTGTGGGTCACCTCATTATGCTGCTCCAGAAATTGTTAGTGGATTAAAATACCATGGAGCTGCTTCGGATGTTTGGTCTTGTGGAGTTATTCTTTTCGCTTTACTAACTGGAAGATTACCATTTGATGATGAAAATATTCGTAACCTTTTACTAAAAGTTCAAGCTGGTAGTTATGAGATGCCCATTGATGAAATAAGTAGGGAAGCACAAGATTTGATTATGAAAATGTTGGAAGTTGATCCTGTCAAGAGAATTACCACAGAAAATATCTTGAAGCATCCATTATTGACTAAATACCCAATCTCAAATGAGGATTTGATTAGTGAAAAATCATTGCCGCATCCAGAAACTGCTTATAAATCACTTGGCTCTGTGAAAAACATTGACAAGCAAATTTTGTCTAATTTGTCTATATTATGGAATAATAGACCAGAACTGGATATTATCAAGTGTTTATTACTGAATGGGCCAAACCCAGAAAAGACTTTTTATGCATTACTTTTGAGGTATAGACATTCAAGCAATGACCAACAACCACCGTCAAAGTCCACTAGTTTCGAAAACCGAATGAGCAGAAGTGCCTCAATTGGAAGGTCTCCAGCAGGTAAGAAACGTACCAGTCAAATTAGTGTTTCAAGACCAACTTCGTTTCAGTACAAGAATGCATTTGGTTCGAGTGGAAGCAACACGAGTAATAACAGAATCGCCCACGCGAGATTGTCTGCAGCATCTTCGGCCAACAATTCGCCTAGAAAAGTTGTTAAAAAGAGACTGTCATTTGCACGCTCTCCGTCTGGCTCACCATCCAAATCCAAAACAAGGCAGCAGCAACAGCAGCAGCAGCATCAGCAGCAGCAGCAGCCTCTACAATCATCCAGTATCAAAGCTACACCACGTAATATATATGAGGAGATTGTCGAGTCTCAAAGCACTCAGTCAGTTGCACCATCCTTACCTTCAAAAGACTCCCATCATTTTGACAAAGCTACTTCAACTTTGCCAAAATTGGCAGAAAATCCCGTGGTTGACGAATCACCAAATTTGGTACAAACCGCAAAAGCAACCACCAATAAGAGATCTTCGATGGTGAGCAAAAACACCAACAACAAAAGAATGTCAAAAAGAAGGTCAATTCGTGCTTCGATGACAGCTGGACTAAAGAGAAACTCCATTACAATGAAGATGTTGTCAGTTTACACCAAATTAGCTGGTGAGGATGATTGGGAATACATGGATAAACAAACAAAGAGAACCTCGGCAACTTTTGCGGCATTGTGTGACAAAATTTTCAACCAAGAGGAGTACAATAAAGATGAAGAGGAATTGGTGGATCCTGACGAATTGGAAGCTAAAGAGTATGAAAGATTGATGGAAATTGAGCGCAAAAAACATGAGGCTGAATTGAAAGCTAGAAGAGAGTTGGAAAAGAAAAAGAGGAGACTGAAGAGAAGATCATTGCTCAGTTCGAGAAAGCTCAGTATTATTGTGAAGGAAGATGATGCGCCCCAAGACTCCCACATGGAAACAATTGATGAGCAAGAAATTGTTCAACCTAAACGTCAATCAAAACATTTGGGTGCTTTGCGAGCTTTATCCGAGGGACAAGCCAAATCCGACGATCTCACGATGGAAGATGTCGAGCAATTGAAAAGAAGGTCAGCTAGTCAACCCGTTAAAAGAAGAACGCATACGCCGATCTTGACCAGGCGACCAGTGTCTCGATTGGATCCACTCTGGCAGGCTCACCATAATGAACAAATTGAAAGAGCACAAGATGCATTGGAGAATGAGTGGAAGGGTAACAAAAGAAAGAGTGATGAAACAAAGACCAAGAAGAAGATCAATAGAGAATCAATGGTTTCGGTTATTGATGATGCTGGTGAAAACAATGCAGATGCAGGCAAGAGAAGACCATCAAAGGACAGTTATTACGATGAGCACGAAGACTTTGAATTACCTGAGCCTGATGTTGTCGACTCAAACTTGAGTGATGAGTACATGACTGAAATTAGAAAATCAAGGTTGCTCAATAGTCAAAAGAGTCTCAGCAAGATTGCTGAGGACAATGAACCAAAGACTTTGATTAGCAACGTTAGAATCCCCACGGTTACAAGAAAATCCAGACATTTCTCCAATTCCAACAAAAGGCTATCGGTCTTGTCAATGTATTCAACCAAAGAATCGTATCGTGATTTGAATTCAATCATTGAATCCCACACCCCTGTCAATAATGACGATGATGACGACGAACCCCCATTTCCGCCATTGAGAACTAGTTTTGCTGATAGGTTGGATAAAGCTGGTTTACCTGAGGAAGATGAAGAAGATGGTGAACTTGGTGATGGCCATTCCGTGATTGACTTTGATCAGCACTTGGCTGATAAGAGATATTCATACTATGATTCATCCAACAAACGCGTATCACGAGCCTCAACCACCAGGAGATACAGTAAATCAGCTAGACCTGAGTCAAAGGTGCCGGCATTGCCTTCTGAAGACTCTGAAAACACATTCAACAGCAAAGGTGAGCCAACTGGTAAAAAGCACCGCAAGTCTGCTTCTGATGGCTCGAGTGATGCTGATGATGTTTTTGACAAGATCAAACTACCCGAAGGTAAGTCAAGCAAGTCGTCAATTGATGTACTTGCAAATGGCACATCCAGCTCTGCTCATAAGCAAGCTAAACAAGCGCAGTCTAGTACCATCCATGCACCCGAAAAGAAACTCATTCCGCATGAAGCGTCGCAACCAATGACCAAAATCCGTGAATCCAAGCCTAGTGGAACCAAGGCTTCTGCCGCAGGACAACTGGCACCACCACCACCACCACCTCCTCCTCCTCCACATAAGAAACCATTGGACGATAAGACCAACAATTACACGGACCCCAACACTAAATCGAGAAAAGGATCATTTTTGAGGAAATTTTCTTGGGGATCGAAAAAGAGCGTTGATGGTGGGTCCAGATCAACCAATAACGGACAGCTCCCCAGCCCAGTTGAATCACATGAAGAGAAGCCAAAATCATCTTTTCTTCGATGGTTTTCATCTTCTTCTTCTTCTTCTCACAACCACCACACACCAGTCACCGACTCCGAGATACGAAGATTTGCCACTCTTTTACCACGAGAAGAAATGGTTTCGGCATTATTCACCTTGCTTAAATCATGGTCGAATTTTGGTCTCAAGGATTTGAAAAAGGATTCAGTTAGTTATACCATTACAGGAGCCATTTCAAAATACAATTCATTTGATTTAAAGAGTTGTAAATTTAGAATTAGAGTTGCACCAAGAGATCAAAATCAAAAATCAGAAATTATATGTGCTCGAATCAAGGGGTCCAAAGTGACTACTGATACCCTATTTAATGAAATTGAAAAAGTATTGGAGAAGGAAGGTGTTATGGATAGGTAACAACAATTGTATCAATTATAGATAAATATATACAACAACAATAGTACCCTCGATTACAAGTAAAGGCAAACACACAATGTGTTTTTCTTTTCATACATGTGTACATTGTCTAATTACTCCTTCTACGTACATGTGCACCCCCCCCTCATTTCCCCACTCTCTTTAATATATTTCCCAAACATCTTCACAACCATGACAAAATTTAGAACATGCAACCGATGCCGACAATGGATAATCGGATAACCCAATTTTCTCATCAACAAACTCATCAGCAAAATTATCTTTACCTCTAGCCATTGCCCCAACAAACACACATATACTTTCGTCATCATCCAATTGGGAAACATAATCCTGTACTTTAACAACTTTAGAATCAAATGATAGGGTAACTTTACGACATTTAGTAGGTAGGTGGTCAGTTATCGGATTCTTGATTACCTTCAACAACACCTCTTTGGAATTGACTGATCTTATACTCATCTTGTGTAACAATTGAACCATTAAACCCAGAAACCGTTTAAAAGTACGTGGAATACGAACACTGGGGTTCACTTCAATCAAGACTCCACGTGCAGTTTGAATATAAACTTGTAATTTGCCAGCTTTGTTGATTGGTGAATCCAACAATGTTAATAAACATTGATGAGTTATATCGGGTCTGGCTTCAGCTATGTCTCTACCCATTTTACGAAGTAAACCTTGATGATCATCACAGTTTAATAATGCAAATCGATCGCCTCCTGGGCCATTTGAGCTATTCATTTTGTAAGTTTCTAAACATGCTTGGGATAACACGACAATTAACCTCTTTGTGGTTTTGTCACGCGATGTAAGTGGAGTGGGTTGTTGTGGTAGGAGTGATGCTGGTGGGACTGCTGATGATGATGATGTAGATGATACATTTTTAGTGGTTGAAGACGTAGGGTCAGCATTTGTGGTGGTGGCAGTTTCATTAACACTCGATTCTTTTACTTCCTTGCTGTTAACCACATCTTTTTGTGGGCTGCTCTTTTTGGTTGTGTCGGTGGTCATTATTATGAAGAGTGGGTAAAGAAAGAGTATTTACGGGGATAGGATAATCCCATCTCAAAAGATTTTCATCCTCTCTCTCTCTCTCTCTCCAATCTCAACATTGTTTTTTTTTTTTTTCTTAGCAAAAGCATTGTTTACAAGAGTACCATTGCCATACTGGTTCCATTTGTAGTAGCCTTCATCCGTCTCATGGTCACTTGCTTAGCGAGTTGTGATTAATTTGGATTTCGTGATGACAGAACTGACACCGACTGTGTTGGTTAATTTTCTACTGATATGATAACTGGGCCAAGTCACGTGCACTCGATTGGATGTTGTCACTAACGACATGAGTCAAATTTCTTGCCATAAAGACTACTTTGTGTATCCTGTATTTTCTCATGCCACTGAATATGAAAGCATTTCTAGGGAGCCACTACTTGTTGTGTGCTCCCAAATACTTGAATCATTTCTTTGATGCCATTCTTTTTTTTTTTGCAATCGGTGTGTCTCAAAAAGGGTGGTGCTGAAAAATTGACCCGCGTTTCGAAGCAAAAGAACAGGACTGATCTACACACAACACTTTTTGATCTATTGACATGATATGACACATGGGATGTCTGAATCAGATAGTGACTTTGCCAACGATGATGACGATGATGAACTTTTGCAGCAATACTTAGGTAAATCACAAGCTCCAATAAATCTTTTGACAACAGGCGACGAAGATACAACACTCGAACAACATCATCAAGAACAACATCCTCAGCAACACATCAACAACAACCAGCCTATTGCTTCCCAGTTTCTACAACAACCAATAGACAATGAAATACAGGCTAAATTGTTTCAAGCCGATGGTGAGATTGCTACTTTGAAAGCACAGTTGATTCTGTTGCAAAATGCCAAACGTGATGAATTAAATACGCTACGGCAGTCATATGATGCGTTTAAAAAGAGCAAAGAAGAAGAAGCAGCGGCATTGAGGGATGTTGTATTGAAACTTGAAGATGATCGCAAGTTCCTAAAGAATGAGTTGGTGACAACAAATGCTTTGAAGAAGAGAAAGATTAACGGTAATGACAACACCAACAGCTCACAACAGACAAGACCTCAAGTGAGTACAGAGATGGATCAGCTGGTATTTGAAGCAAGCCTCGAATCAGAAGGGACGTCTATCCCTAGTCAAACAATACAAAAAGTGATTCGAGTTCAACATGAAACTTCGGCATTAATTGATCAAATTTGGAGATATTGCATCCCTGGTAGTAAGCGATCGACGATTGAATACTTGTCAAAGATTTGTTTTAATTTTGATATTGACACATTATACGGATACAAGTTGGAAAAGAAAACAGCAATAGCGTCATTCATTAGTAATGTTTTGATGTCAATGAAAGCAGCGCGATTAGATGAATTGATTGAAAAGCTTTCGTTGTTGGTGTTGGACATTATTCGTCAAGTAGTTGCTCAGAAGGCTACATTATCAGTGCCATTCCTATTGTCATTGATTTATTGCACCATTAGCTTTAGGCCTGTTGCTGTTACCAAACCAGTGATCATCAAATTAATACATGACTGTTGCGAATTGGCAATGAGTTACACGTTTCTATTAAATCCCAACTTGGAAGAAGAGGCCGACTTTGGCAACTATCACGATGTCCCTGACCAAGTTATTGCCATTGAGCGATTCATTCTCATTTGTTGCTTAGAATTGATTGAGAAATTAACAGTCATTAGCTCCATTTACGATGCTGATTTCATTCGCCAAGTTTGGACTGATCAAACTGTCATACCAAAAGCTCTTGTAACCTCGTGTTTACCGCAAAATGTTGAACGGTTTAAATCGACAGCCCAAATAAATTTAGTGTTTAATGTTGTCCAAATCCTTCTTGCTTCAATCACTGAAGATACATTTGGGTTTAATGAAGCTGTATCCGACTTTAACATGATTCTGTCATTGATGAGGATATTCTTGATTGATGTCCCCATTAAAGACGGATTTCGATTTTACGGATTGAATCGATTCAATGGCAACAATTACGATTTGAAGGTGATTGATTTAACAATACCCATCAAACATGACAATTTACACAACTATCTAGTGTCCATTCCACAGCCAGTTTACAAAAACTTGGACTCTGATTTGAACCAAAAGGAGATTCAACTTCACCATGAAGCTCATCTTTTAAACCTCAAAATCAAAGTGTGTGAGTTGTTTCAGTCCCTCATTATATCCAAACAAACTATAGATTTTCTCATTGACAAGGAGCATTTCAAATCATTTGTGAGAATCATTCATTTTGAACAAACTTATATGGCAAATGATCCACGATCACCAACACTTCATTCGCGTGTGCATTTAATTGGTCAAATTGTTAAAATAATGAATTATTTAACTCAAGATCTACACGAAGCAAGTGATTTGATCTATAGTGAAACCATGTATGAAATGTTTGTTGCATTACTGCGGATTGCATTTGGTGCTGATTCATTATCATTGGATGCTCACAAGTTGTTGGTGAAAATACGAACTCAAGGACATTTTGACATCACTATATTCAATAAATCGTGTGAAGTGAGAGCTAGACAATTGAATCATTTAACAGCAAAAGATTTTATTAGTAAGAATGGTGGCAAGCTAGTTGCCAATGTTGAAAGTGATTATGCTAATGGGTTGGAGTTCCCTTATGAGGCAGAGACGGTTGAATTGAGTCGAGAGATTTTGAATCGATTTGTTAACCATGAGGAAGCGGATAATTTATATTTCAACATGAATTTTGAATCACAAGACAATGGAGATGATGATGAAAATGAAAATTTCAGTGATCTTGACATGGATATATAGAGTAATCACAATTCTACAATTGTACACCTAGTTTCACATTAATATACAGTGCTTTGTATTATAGTAAAACGATTCGTTTCTAAAATTCAAACATTCATTGCTGAGAACAAAGGGGAAATTACTTTTTTAATGACAATGTCCAAAAAATTGTAAGCAATCGTGGTAGTCTAAAGTAATGCTCCCATCTCTTCTCTTAATATCCATCAATCCCCCATTATAAAACTTTCAAAAATTCTTCAATCCTTAGTTTTCAGCAGTTTGTGGTTTAGCAACACCAGTTTGGAATCCATTCTTGAATCTTCTAGAAACGTGCTTCAAGTAAGCCATTCTACCAGTACCAGTAGTTCTTCTTCTCTTTGCTTTCAAAGCCCAGTTGTGAGATCTCATCTTGGCAGCTGGGTAGCCACATGATGAACAGGTCTTCTTTTGGACGTGGAATGAACGACGGCCACATCTGTTACATAAAGTGTGTGACTTGTTGTGTCTTTTACCTAATGATGGTGTACCCTCTATAATAACGGATGTTAGTATATTGTAACTCCACTTTAAAAAGAGTATAGTTTATTGCATCTGATAGATCAGGAATGGAAACACAGAGGCAAATGCGACATTTGATATGTGGTAGGCATCCAGTTGTCTCTTGTGGTAGAATACTTGAGATATCGCGAATTTGATCGTAGTTGAATTCATTAAACACTGGAGTTGCTCCACTCTGTTGCCCTTTTCTTCTATGTGCTTGAGTAATCATTCATGATGCAATAGAACCCCCTCTATATTATCCCCATTGGAAATGTGTATATTACATACTACCCATGGTTGATTATGCTGATTGAATTGACGATGGTGTAAACCTAGGTGAAAAATTCTCTTAAGTTTGATTCTTTTTTTTTTTGTTCTTTCTTTTAGCTCTCTCTCTCACCTCTCACCTAGGTAATATATTAGGTAATACAAACCAATGTGGATTATGTAACCCACATATAAATGGTAGCACTCAAAAGTTGGTAGTGCTATCGTGAGAAAAAATAATTTCATGCACGTGCGTGAGAGTTTTTTAGGGCTATTGCCTTTGTTCAACGCAGTGTTACAAAGATACGCGACTTGTGGTCTGTTGGTTGCAAAACGTAAACAAAAAATACACGCAATTTGCGTCTCTTTTGTGAAAGTATAAACAACAACACTTTAGACTGGTGCGCTTCCGTAATATCAAAGTAACAACAACAACAAAACGAACCAAAAGCTTCTACTGAGTACATTTCAACACTGATACGACACCATGTCAAATACCAATTATCAATTCCCACCATCTTCACCATTACATGATGCCGAAGAAATACTTTATCATCATAACAAAGATCCATTCGCTTTATCCAAGAAGCCACAACCATTGAAGAGTGGTGATGGTGACAGACAGTCACGTACTGTTGAATATCCAACCCCCAATCCATCATCCTCGTTGTTCAGATCATCATCACCAGCTAAAGAAGATGTCAAAATTGTTTCAAATTGGCAAAATTTCCCCAATAAAGCAACAACCAACAAGCAAACTGTTGCCATCAATAAACACTTTAACGTATTGAAATCGGACACCTCGGTGTTGCGTATTCCATTTTTATCCGACCACGATGAATTTTCTATCGGCAGATCTTCACAAACTTGTCAATACAATTTAAACGCCAAAGATTCGTATATTTCTCGTACTCATGTTAACATAAACTACACTACACAACAAATGGTTATCAATTGCGTTGGATCCAATGGAATGGGGATAGTCATCCCCAAAACATGTTATGTCTATGCCAACCAACACAACAAGAATGATTACATTGTTGTTGAAAACGCCAATGGTGAGCCATTATCAACGACTGCATTGAATCAAAAATCCGCCTCAATCAAGTTGGCTGCTGATTATTCTCAATTTTATATTCACAAGGGAGAACTGGTCAGTTTACCACGTCAGTTTGAAAATGTATTGTTGGAGATTTCAAAACTGATGGTGTTGTTGAACCCAAAGGATATTGATGAACCATTGACTGATAGTGACGAGGAACTAACTGATGATGAAGAGTTGGTGTTGATTGAAAATCGTGAGACGAAACCAAGTAATAGTAAAAATGATCATGATTTGACTCCATTGAACAAAATTTTCAGCAGTTCAGTACCTCAAACACCATCAAAACCAAGGAATGATACATTGGCAATGATAAAATCGCCACCAAATCATGAAGACGATGAACAAAAAGTGGCAGACAGTAGTTTTATGGATGATTATCACACTCCAAGCAAACAACATCCAGTCAAATTGAGACAACCACAACCGGGAAAAACGGTTCAATTTGACATTTACTCAAATAACGTTGACTCGTCACCTCATAAGCGCAGTTTATCAAATCCACTGAAGATGGTGTTGGTTGATGTTACCAACACCGTGAGACGTGCATCATCAGCAGAGCCACAAAGTGAAAAGATGTCTTCAGCAACAACAAGTGAACAACAACTTTACCCCACCCACAGTAGTGAGCTTCATCACAAACTGGCTGGTGAGTCTCACCAACCGATGAAAAAGAGGAAAAGAACCCTTACCCGACAACAAACTCCCGAACTCGACAACTCAGCCTTATCGTTGCCCAACTTATCCGAAATTGAAAATATTTTGGTTAATCACTTGGCATTTTCTCGATTAAGCTCCACCCCAGCATCATTTTTAAATACAATTTCCGCCACCACTTCGAAATTGTCTCTTTTACAAATTAGATCAATTTTGCATAATTTGAAATGTATCGGAATTATTTATCGTCAAGGCACGGATGCTGCTGGAAAGCCATTGGAAGAAGAGTATTACTACATGCCGGAACAGGATGATGATCAAGGTAGACAAAGTTTGGTTTCCAATGTTAAGGGCCATGGTGGATTACGATCCTGTAGACGGACTCACAAACAGTACTATTGGAAGAAACCAGCACCTATAAAGAAGTAAGGGGGCAGGGGGGGAGTAAACAGTTTATAAATGAGTAATTTGAATGGGCTTTTTATTGATGTAATTCTATGCTGGTGGTGTATGATTTTATGGTAGTGGCGTAGGATAAAAACTCGATGTAGTGTGAAGTAAATATACATTTGGATCAGTTACTGGATACGGATAATTATCCAAATGATTTGGACTAAGTGGACGCGGACTACTGATTTTCAAATTCCTCGTATCTTGATAGTACAAGTTGTTCTTTTCACCAACTAATGTGTTACTTTCGTTATCTTCATCACTCTTGCGACGTTGTCTTGTTAAAAGCAAGATACATCCAATAATCAACTGCAATCCCCACACACCCAAGAACGTCAAAGCCACATACAACTCCAACAAGATTGATTGAACATAAAATTCAATCATTTTATCCAATTTAGTCAATACATTATTTGGTTGTAATACCTTAACTTGTTGTAAATCACGCAGTATCGAACCTGACACCAAGGGGATACTGATTTTTAAGTTTTCATAAAGCCAAGTACATCCTTGCTCTATCTTGAGTAGTTTACGACCGATTGTACAATAAACAACCGTGTTTACTGCTGATGCTAGGATGTTTGAGGTGCCAAAAATGTCGGAAATTGTTGAGTCCAAGTTATCAACAAATTCACCAATGGTTGAATTGACCTTGATGGCAGTCGATCGTATTTCGCCAAATAACTCTTCGTTAAGATCCGATTGCGTGGTGTTGATGTAATCATTAATTGATTTTATGTATACAGAAATAGAAAGTGGGTCACTTGTGCTGGAAATGTCAATGATTTGTTTCTGTATTTCCCGATGGACATAGTTGACCAAGATGAATTGCAAAATGGCTGCAAGTTGACCCAATATTGCAAAAACGAGGATGTTTCTCGCTAGTCTGTTTGACATGTAACTGAGCAACCAAATGATCTTATGATTCACGTTGTACCCCATCCGTTTCACCAAAGTGTAAGTTACGAAATTCAGATACAAGTTTTCTTGATTACGAAACTCAACCTCATTATCAATACCAAGTTCATTGATGAAACCTGTTTTCCGTTTCCATTGTTGACGCTCCGTATACCATGCGTACGCTATACTTCCAACTAGCACTAATGCCATAACAATAAACAAGTACTTGCTGGTGGTTTCGACAAATTGAACTAAATGATCTTGTGTATCTTTGACTTGGACAACTGTTTTCATACACGCATCTTTAACCTTGATGCGATTAATTGTCGAATTTCTTGTTGATTCATTACTTAGCTTGATCCCTTGTAGCTTGCTAATGATCAAATCGAATGGGGTTTCAATCAATGTTTGTGTTGTATTATTCATATCTTCTAATTCACTCATACTGACATTCTTTGCATTATTAATTTTTGTCATCACCGACCCAGGTATGGCAATCTTGTCCCTCAAAGCCCCAAGTGAAATGTTAATCTTACTTTGATAAGATCTTGCATTGGAAGAAGAACTGCCATCACCACCATTAAAAATATTCTTTATTGCATCAAACCCAGTTGATACATCATTAAGCAATGTAGATAGTCCTTGTAATCCTTCTTCTATCCCATTTGTAGCTTCAACTATGGTTACATTAACCATCTGAATCACTGATTTTGTAACATCAAATGCAAACTCGGTAGTGCCCTTGGCTACTGCATTTAATAAACATACGTATGTGCCCAAGAATAAATCAATGTAGAATATGGTCAATGCTCGTATGGTTTTGATTATAAGGACAATAAAGACGATCCCAGAATACTGGAGTTTTGCAATATTGTCAAACATCATATTGTGTAGTGCATTCAATGCTGGCTGAATTGTTTCGTCATTACAAGCGGATTCATCTATAAGTTGTTTTGATATAGTATTGATCAATGAGTTGCGTAGTAGAAGTATTTTTACGATAATGACAAAGAGTAATATTGTGCATTGATTGAGGTAGATTTGTGAAGACTTTTCAAAAAAGTCCAAATAGTTTCGTTGCATAGTTTGGCATTAGTAGTTCTGTTGGTGGTGGTGAGTCTGGTAGTTTTTATTTTGATGGGATAATCTGCGGTATTTATGACTTTTGATTAATGGTTGCAAAATCTGAAACACTGAAAAGAAAAAAAAAATGATGTAAAAATCCTGAAACAAATTTGGTGCAAATAGGGAAAAATGGCTTGGAAGCAGAAAAAAAGGGTGGCATGTAAGGCTTAGAACAAGTAGCCGTAGAAACGAACGACGACGAAAGAAAAGTGAGGGGTAGTACACATTTAGTAACTTGCTATTTGTGTGAATGATGTGATATCTCATTCCCAAATCTAGCATGGTTATGAGGCAGATCAAATGTTTCCGTTTGGTTTAGGAAATAATTTCCAAACTATGTGTGACTAGCAATAGAATCACTCCAGGGTTATCAACTCTGTTTCATTGGATTCATGTTACATTGTGATGAGCTGAGTGTGTCGCAATTTCCGTGTCACATCGCGTGTATTCGACATTGGCGTGTGCGTGTGGCAAAATTCCTTGTATTTTTTTGTTGTTTTTTTTTCTATTTTGCTTCTCCGTCTCCCTCCTAAATCAAAACAACAAAACCACGAAGGATTAAAACCCATCCCCAACACGATAACATCACTCTGTCTTCAGAATACAGCTATGTCTGATCACGAACAACAGAATTTCAATAACGATCTCAATAACCAAGGTGCTGGTGAATCAGCTACCCCTGGAATCATTTCGCCACCAGTGGAAAATAACGCAGGAGCACTGACAACAACATCTGGCGGCGCAAATTCAGGCGATGAGGATAACAAAGGAGCCTTGGACCAACCAAAAGAAGAAAAAGTAGAGGACAACAAAGAACGTATTAATATAAAAGTAACTGATGGTCATGGTGGTGAAATTTGGTTCAAAGTGAAACGATCAACACCTATGAAGAAGATTATTGAGACATTTTGCAAAAAGCAAGGTAAAGATGAAAATTCATTACGGTTCTTTTTCGATGGTAATAGGGTAAATGCTGCACATACCGCTGAAGAGTTGGATATGGAGGATAACGATGTTATTGAAGCCCATCATGCACAACTAGGTGGAAGCCGTGTTTGAAACAAAAGAAGGTGTGATTTATAACGGGTCTCACCTTATGTTTTGTTTGTTGGTTTTAATGTGAATGTTTTCTTTTGGAGCAAGGACGGGAGGAGTTAGTAGATAGGAGATGTCGTTGTTGGTTATTGTATCAGGGAGCAGGTGTGTAGACCCACGGATGAGGGCACCCACTGGTATTGCGATGGATTGTAAAGTTTGCACCATTGGGGGATGAATGAATGTTTGGACCATAGATCTTCATCAGTGAGGGATCACCAACAGGTTCTTTTAATGTCAAGACTAAAACTCGACGCGACACTATATGTATATTGTCAAATAGTTTTATCCCTTTTATCCCTTTTATGTATTGTAGTCTGTATCTTCCATGTTTTTATGTGAGATACTCTCAATTGTGTTTAATACATTTTATGTGACTATGTATCAGGTGCATTGTGTCAATGCCGGAGTTAAGTCTAATATTTTCAAGTCATTGATATTGAAGTAAAAGATAAAAAAAACATACGATCAAGGGCGTACCTTTCTAGCGAGATGAATTATAACGGATTCCTTGTATTACATTATTTTTGCAAAGATATTTCGCAACAATTTGAAACAAAAAAAGAAAACAAAAGAATTCAAGCCAAAGGGACCCCCACAATTATAGTGTTGCCGAGGTTAATTAAAAAGATGAGCAGTAAAGAATTACTAAGCATGTGAAGGCAATTGCAATCATGACTCCAGCAGTCTAATTTTCATGAGATAGGGTTAAACATAGCGTTTCGTACATGCTTTGAAGAAAGTCAGTTTCATTCAGCATAATAATGGTATGATTTTTTTTTTTTTTCACTTATTTTCCATGTCTAACAAAAAGCTTGGTTACAGCTTCCTCTTTTATGCTCTTTTCATCTGTGCAATGCATAACCACAACACTTCCCCCATAGAAGATTAAACTCCCCTTTAGTAAATAACAAATATAGACTAAAAACATGGAGTACAAACACAGAGAGAGTCATAGTGTTTCTAAACTCAAAATTTGTGGAGATAGGAGAGAATAGGAAAACACAAATTGCATCTATCTGTCAAGAATCAACGTTTATTTGTTCCACCTTTTAGGACAATGGATATTGTGAAACACTGACCATTCACTTTAAGTCCTCGATGATGTAAGAGACGGCAAAATAAAAGCGGTTGGCTCACAATAAATTTTCTACTAGCCCTTGGAGTGAAACAAACGAGCTATCGGAAGAAATCGTGGAGAATGGATGAAAGGAACTTTTTTGGACGTGTACTAATCTTTTGTGTAAGATGTATGTACAAAAATTGTCTTGTGATGACTCCCTTTCTCCTCGGGGAATTCAATGCGAAATCTAAAAAAATAAAATAAAGAAAGAAAGGTATTTAATTGTTTCGATAAAGTTTAACGGACATTAATGTCCGTCACATATGCTCAATGCATGCTGTTCTCAAGAAAGGGGGTAATTAGGTGTCCAATTCATATCAAAGAGTGAGCAACACAGCAGCAATGATGATACATTTGCGGAAAATATCGTGATCTTGTTCTACTTCCCGGATGCTTTCTAATATTGGCGGTTTTCTTCAGCGGATTGTATCTCCAACAAAAACGGATATGTCCAAAAATAAACAATTTTTTTGCAACACAAAAATATCTTACTGTTACATTCTAACCGATATGGGATGATTCAAAGAAATAGACACACAGAATGGAGAAAAAAAGTCTAAAGATAAAGACAGCTGTACCCCAAAGACTCAAAGTATATAAATAGGTAACGAGATCCTGTCAAACTGAGTAATGAGATGTCACTTTCTTCTTTTTCATAGAACTGCATCTTCAAACATAGTTTAGATACAACTTTAAGAAATTACTTGACAAAGAAGTTAAAACCAATCAATAAACTATTCAAATAGTTCCTCAAGACAATTTTATATATCGAAAAGTTTTCAATCAAGCAAACTTATAAACAATCAAATACAACTACAACAAACAAATAATCATGTGTAAAACAGAAATATGCGGAATCTGCCAACACAAATCATGGACAGGATGTGGTAAACATGTGAGTGAAATCATGGACATTACTTCTAAAGATGAATGGTGCACTTGTGAACCTCTAGATGAGACTGAGGCTGTATATGTTGAAGGTCATGGCAGTTATCCACCAAAAGCTGGTCAAGGTTTTAGGCGTTGCAGTACGGATTCAAACTGCTCGAGGACATCTTCAAACAAGTGAGAGTGAGAGTGAGAGAGAGCCAGAGTTTAGTTCTTGTTCACGGTGTATAGGGTAGATATTTTATAAAGACTGAATGAATTTAACGAAAGTTTTACGAAAGTTTACGATGTATGGATTGTTGAAGTATAAGTGATAAACTTGATCACGTGCTTCTCGTCAAAACCAGTCAACTTGATTTCCATGTTGAACAACGCGAATTTTAAGCATGATGCAATTCAGTGAGGGATAACAAATTTTCTCATGTTTCCCCCTCCCATCGTGTTCAAATTAGGAATTGCAAGAATCGGATCGACTGGTACAAAATGTGCT
>OGTJ01000240.1_pt1 | contig 16630 bp, 4 predicted proteins | sample 1574611 | NCBI WGS metagenome assembly OGTJ01 (sample SAMN03295858, study PRJEB24534) | human gut metagenome | isolation source: fecal sample 1 from infant 9 | host: Homo sapiens | place: USA: Pittsburgh, PA | collected 2014-07
TATACACGCATACACCACACCAAAACTATCACGCCAATATACCGAGCACGTGTGAACAGGGATGGCGGGGACTCGTGTGTGAACATGCTTTCATGTGTATAGGTTCTCCTCTTTCCTCATTCACACTTGTAGTGTTTTATAACTTCCGGTGTATATGCCCGAGTGTGGCATTACTTCAATTTATTGAACATCACCCTCCTATTAACACGTCAAAGCAAACACCCCCCGTCATGACCACCCTACGCGTAATGAATTACTTCACCGTGTATTACTTGATGCTTCAATTTATCTCAATAAAGTTCATTTGAGTGGGTTGGTGTATTCAAAAATTGTGGAGAAACTGGTTTCATAAAAATCGTCCCAGTTAAATCCTGATAAGCCATGCCACTCAGTGCAGCACAGCCACATACATAATACGTTCAGCTAAAAAAGCATTTGATTTTTTTGGTCATTAAACTCGAGTAATGAAACTGGTTGTATAATGATTCGAATTGTAGTAGTGGTTTTTCATGAACAAAAAAAAAAAAATCACTCCGACGGATCACATACTCAAAGCCTTACTTCACTAACGTAACACCATGACTGAAGAATCAATGCTGCTAAATACAAAACCACAGCCAGAACAACAACCGACAGCGCCATCAGCACCATACATAAAACAAGAGATCGCGCCAAACACCGACTCAACGAAATCGTCAACTCATGAAGAAGATGATATTGACACCATGCCATTTGACGAATTACAACAATTGTATCATACTCTACAAGATCGATTCAAAACTGTCTCCTCCGAGCTATCAAAGACTTATGAAGAAGAACAAAATCAACGAAAGACATTGAGTTACTACCAACGTCGAAACCAAGCCATATTGAATGTATTGGAGTGTTTTGAAAACACCAGTACATTAACAACTACCAACAACAACACTACATCCACACCTCTGGACACATTTGATGCAGACAGGATAAGGCGTATCGTGGCCAAAGTACCTCGGTTGGCCAAAACGCTATCTCCATTGATGCAACAACACCAACAACAAGAAGCTTCTCCCTCGAATATCCCCATATCTTCCAATCTATTACTCAATGCGTACTTGATTGAAAACGTCCCTGATTTAATTGACGACGATTTGACCTCGATAGAAATAAACCCGCAATCAATTGAAAGTTGGTGTCGACGTAATCAACACACAATTGGCACCAGTTTAGTTACTGGTGCAAGTAAACCAGTGACTATTAAAATGTTGAAACGATTGAATGAGTATAGTGGCGTTGAATTTGATTTGGGAGTTGATGGGAAATTGGTCGTGACTCCACAAGCTGCTAGTTCATCAAGTAAGAAAAGGCGTAGAAAGTGAAAAAAGATTGAGAACAGAGAAAAACGTCTATCATTTATTGCTTCTCTATGTAGATGTTGCTAATTGTAACTTAAACGATCCACGTCGTTCTCTTTTCAAAATCGACTCCAACACTCGAGTATCTTCAATAAACAATTTGAAAATGAAAATTCGTTTGTGAAATGAAAAATTACCCTTATCAATTAATCGAATAACATCAAGAAATAAATCACCATCTTCAAAAATTGAACTTGAATGTAGTTTCAATTTGTTCAATTCTCTTATTGCCTTGATTTCAATCTTGGATAAGATGGAATTCAAACTATGGAGATTTGCGAAAATTGTCCTTATTGTTAGTGGTGATTGAATTTCAATAGATGTTTCTTCAATCATGCTATTGAAAATGTTGAAATATTGGGCATCTTGGTAAGGATTGACAATAGCTACATTGAACAAGTTTGCATCATCGTAGGATCCATGTTTCAACATTGAACCAGTTGCAACTGGCTTTGGATAGGCCAACTTCATGCTGTTTCCATACTGGTCCAATACTGAACTCCAGCCGTACTCATCAAGGATTTCAATACCTTCAATTGTGGTTGAAATCATTCCAATTACATAAAAACATACGCCTCTAATTTCCCAAATGGGGCAATGATGAAACTGATCTAATATCAATTCAACAATGGATGATTTCAAATTGATATTATACAATGGATCCAATAATTGAATTCCATATTTCCCGGAACCGATTTGTCCAATAATCCATAAATTTTGCTTTAGTAAATTGAGCATATCACAATGAAGTTCATCTTGGTTATCAATATCAAGAAATTCATTATCGTTGTTAATCTGATTGAATATGTTCTCCACAGATGACAAGATTTGATCAAAAAAATCACGGGCCATTCCTTGTTGAAAGTAGGTTAAACCTTCTTCAGTCGATAAAAGACACTTGAAGAAATATAACGATGACAATTCAACTTCACTAACATCTAAGTTTTGTTTACCTTGGGCATGGAATGCTTCAAGACTAACAAAGGGGAAAAACTGAAATCTAATCAATTGTTCCAATTTCCTTACGTATTCAAAATCAACAATTTGAAACCACTTGTTGAATTCATGTTCGAGGTACCCCTGTGATTCCAAATACTGAAACCCATGTGAATCATTCAAAAAATGAACAAGAAATCGACGTCCAGTATCATATTTTTGAAGTATATGAACAACTGGCTGATACTTAATTATTGACTGTAGATTTTGAAAATTATTTTTTTGGTAATGATTGAATAGCAAATCAATTGATCGAATAACGATATCATGATTGGTATCGTACAAATTATTGACAAGGGCTCCAATGCAAAAATCCTGACATTCAAAAGTGTTGAGCAAACGAGGAACAATATGTTTCAATAAATGAGTCCTAATTTTCAAATTTGAAACGGTTAAACTCATCTTGAGCAAGATCCTAAACGGCGAGTTTTCAACAGAAAAATCAGCATATTTGAACATTGTTAATATAAATAAATTTGTCACTTCACTTTGACTCGAAGCAGATACAATGTTGGTAAACATGGTAAACAATTGCCAGCTGGTTAAAAGACTCAATCCTTCATTACTGCTGCTTAATACCCCAATAAAGCGCAAATACCCCACCGATGCGGTATTTTCGAGTCGTTTCTTACTCAATATTGCATCTTTTGATGATATTCCACTAAAAGGATCAATTTGGGCCACAATTTCAGCCACTTGCGGCAAGATCTTGCTCGAGGATAGATACTTGAGTCCAACATCAGTACTGAGGAACGTTTCCAATAATAAACAGCCAAAATCAATATACTTTGATGCATTTCGATTATTATGTACTGATGAAAACCGGTACTTGAATGGACGATAAAATGAAACCAATCGTTTGAAAAATTTCGGTGACCTTTCCAATATTTCTTCAAAGCGTTTAGGAGATGTTAATGGGCCCAGCACCAAAGTTGTAAGAAGTGGCCAATTCCATTGTTCAAATTCCTTAATCGTAAGAACTTTACTGTTGGTGATCATGGCTTTAAACTCATCGTCATCAACATCAAAATTGGCCCTAGCGGTGATGGTTTTGATTTTGAACTTGATAAATTGGCTCGTTTCAACGTCAGTTGTCTTTTTGTTACTACTTAGGGATACGTGAGCAGAAATTCCCGGTATTTGCAATTTGTTCAGAACCAACTCACTCGGCAAGTAATTATTGGCAATAAAGTAAAGCTTCAGAAGAAGAAACGTTGCCTTTTTTTGTAAACTCTTGTTGGTGCCATCTTCAACAATTGGCAACAATTTTTCAAATAAATCGTTTCTCACCAATATGTATGTGAGTAGACCTTGATAGTGATGGACAATGTCTCTTGCAAATGGCTCTTTGATATCTTTATACTCAAATGTGAATTTTCTTTTAATTGCCAAATGACTTTGTTGGTACTGGTGATTGAATTTTGTGATAAAGTCACCAATTGACGAGTTTTCCAACCATGGGAATACTTTGATCCTCAATGCATCAAGAATTATATCAAGAATAAGATCCTGAACACGATGATTTCTTTTGCTTAAATTGATCAATAAATTCTTTATGCTGGTAAAATTGTTGATGGAAAATGCAATCAATCCATTGAAATCACGCAACAACACCGATATGAGAACAGATATTTTCTGCAATTTGAAATTGGACACATGTTTGAATTTGGAATCACCTGTATCTTCATCAGTTGAAAAAACTGCAATCAATGAATCCAAATCAAACCCATTCCGTACAAACTTTCTTGAATTTTGGAAACTCAATAACCGTAGAATGATTAAAAGGCATGTTGATGACACTTCAAACGAGCCTTCAATGATAGAATTAATCATCAATTTGAATCCACCAGAATGAAACACTAATTCTGGCTTCAAAAGGGAAATTTCGCAAATCGTTTCCAAACAAGCATTTTTGAAACCTTCTGGAATGGGTGCTACATGTAATCCATATGCAGATAAGGTATGATTATGATCATGCAGGTCACCTTCTATAACAGCAATCAATGCTTTTATAACTCCTACAGATAACAAGTCGGCACCTTTATCGATTGTCAAATACTGCCGTATCAACTTCAATGCTTGTGTCATTTCAATCAACGATGCTTTATATTGATCATTGGCAAGACTGGTGATAATAAATATAAGTAGTTTCAGTTGTCCTAATAAGATTAGACTATCATAATTGACAATCAAATGCCGCAATATTCGATAACATGATGATCTCACTTCAGGAACAGGATGGTACAACATAAATTGAATCCTGGGAAGTACTGTCTTTATCTGTACTTCTTCTTTCAATTTTGGATACGATTGAAACAACGACACCAAATCGTTTGATTTCTGCACGATTGAATATTCATCTTTATCCTTGAGTGAGCTCAAATTTGAAAGTAAATCACTTAAAAGCCAAGTGGGGCTTTCAGCATTTGACTCGGTTGATGCAAATGAAGGTGAAGGCCGTAGTGGTGATTTGTTGGGTAATGTTGCACTGCGGATCCTCAATTGTTCTGATTGCAATTTCGTATCAATTTCAAGATCCGGTTGTCCCCTTTGTTGCTTTTGACTTCTATCCACGGACTGAATGGGTATATTCATTGATGATAAAGTGGTTCCCCTCTCTCGTTCCATTTGACCACGACTGAATTTTTGCAGAGAGGATTGTGTCTGATGTCCTGATAGTGAATGTTGTCGCTGTCTTTGCGGACTATTTTGTTGCAAATGATGATGACTTTGGTTCTGAGTTTGAGTTTGAGTTTGTTGTCGTGACTGTAACGACGGGAGTGATTTTATCGAAGTGGTCTTTCTCGGTGCATGGCTGTCTAACGTTGAAGTGGATGAGCTATTCATTATATGTGTTGTGCCATTGAGTGGAAGCTATAGGTAAAAGGCTATCACTTGATAAAACGTCTACTAGTTTTTTTGTCTTTTTTGTTTTCATTTCTTTTTTCCCCAAATTTTGAAATTTGACACGACAATGAAATTTCATTTTGACAGGTGAGAGTTTCGGTTGCAAAAGATGTAGGGAGATCAGAGGTGCCAGAGATGATCATGATGTCTAACAACATGGTTGGTGCATGATTGTGTTCGGAACCATATACAATCCTTTGTTTTAGATGCATTGGGTGTATCACCACTTCTGTTGCAACAATTTGGAGTTAGGTGACGGTACCGGTGCTTGCTCAACGCGTACTATGTATTAATGAAATACGGTTAGCTAAATATGAGGTACTTGACGTGGGCCTCTATTACTTGATTTGAAATTGAAATGGGTTGTGTTTTATTATATTTGCACCAATTTTGGCAACGATTTTGGCAACGATTTTGGCATCAATTTTGGCACTATTTTTGTTCATAAACTTACTATTCAAAGATTTGCAGAGGTGCGCATAAAATGAAGAGAATATTAATTTTCGTCGTTATCAAGAACGAATTCAAATATATCTTTGAACTTGAGAAAACTCTGCATTCTTTCATAAAGTTAGCTGTTGCTTTTTGCCACCAAAACTTATTTCAAATATCCTCATGCTAAGCGACTTTTTTGATAACAAAACACCTACGCCGTCGGAGGTAAGAGGGTAGTTTGAACTCTTGCTGCAAATGTGTGACATTTCATTTCGATTTGGTTTGTGTTACTACTGGCTGGTTTGATTAATCCGAAACTGAAAAATTAATCCGCTGCATATAAACAGATGGAGAGGAAAAGAGAAAAAGTCATTCATGTACACACAAAACTGCACCTATGACGTAATTTGTATATTAGAGAAGCTTTTGACGTACATCATTTCCTTTCTGTTCACATAGCCTCTCTCTTTTTGCCATCAAAGAACTCTATACAATAAATGGTAATGTAATTTAACCTAATAAGGAATGTTTGACGTGACATTTTCCATCAAGGTAAAAAGACTGCCAATACTGCATATAATCTGAGACAATTATCTTTTTAATTTTTTTTTTTCTTTAATTTGTGCCGTTCAAATAAAATTTGGAACTGTGGTTTGGGTGTTATTCGAGAGGCGGGGGGTGTAAATAAAAATTCAGGAGGCGGGGCACTAGAGAGGGGATATATTTCCTAAACCTAAAACTTAAATGTAGCATCAACACCCACACAAGTTAGACGTGAAAGGTTTTACTCTGCACCACTTGACAGGTCTAGATAGATGAAGATCTTTTTCGGTCGTGAATTATTATCTTTTAAAACCCGAAACCTGTGTCTTTACAAATCGTCGTTTTACTGGCTGGTTGTGGATTTTGTTGTTGTGTGTTTACAATTTAATCTCGGCGTTTTTTTTTTTTTCGATTATATTGAGGTACGTGCGCATTGGCTAAATTTTAGGCTTTTTTCATTTCCTTTTTTCCGTTATCAATAAACACAATTTGATTGGTTAAAGAAACACCCTTTTGACATAGGTCTACAAACCATTCTTTTCTTATGTACAAGGCTTATATATATATATATATATATATATATATATATATATATATATGTCAAATTTCAAACAGAAAGATAATACACTCCCTCGCCATGGTGTGAGAGAGTGAGTTATAGCTCTTGTTTGGTTGTTGAGAATTGTGTTTTGTGGGGTTTTTGAATGTTTTATAGATCTGTGGGATCTCGGAATAGTGGTGTTTCGATTTGAGTGACCTCTCTCTCTTTTTAATTAATTTGGAATTTAATTTTTGTGTAACATTATTCCTACAATCTCCCTAAATCTCACTCAAAGTTAAAGTTTGTTTAATTCTTTTTGTTTTCTTTTTTTTTTTTTTTCAACGACAATCCTGAAGACAGAAACAAGGGATATATATACAAACATATATCTACTTTCAACAACCAAAGAACTCTTATTCGGAACACCACACACCCTTCGCTAGATCTACACCCCTATCATCCACTACTAAGTAGCTATATTCTAAAGACAACTTACTTTTGCAGTTTTAAAGTCAAAACATTTAAAAAAACTATGTCACCACAACAAAACCAGGCCGCTCCATCATCATCTTTTGAAGATTCAACTGACAAACAACAATCGAGCAAGCGTGAAATCAAACAACAACAACAACAACAACACAAAACCACATTGCCAACAAGCCCTTCTTCATTAAACCAAGATCTTAAACCACCAATGTTTACTTTTGAGAGTGATGAATTATTATTGCAAGAAGGGGAAGGAAACGTGAATAATAATGGAGATGGTGGAGACTTGGAAGAAAATGACAATTACCAAAATGATATTGAGCCACCAGCAATCTTTGAACGATCAGTCCAAGATTGTTGTTCACCCCATAGAACCAACTCCATTATATCACTTACAAACTGCTTAAACAATTACACCTCATCATCATCATCCACCAGTAACAACAACAACAACACCTCCATCAACCCAAACAGCAGCAGCAGCACCAGTATTTCCAACTTGACCAATAGTTTACACAGTGCTAATGGTGCACCAGTTCCACCAGCACTACCAGGAAGCAGAAGAAAATCATTCATTAAAAGACCAAGGTCATCAACTACAAACTCATTCAATAATCGTCTTGAAGATTCATTCACTCCTTTAAATTCACTAATCACGTCATTCAACTCATCTGAAAACACAACGACATTGCCATTGTCACCAAATAGTCCACCAAAGTTAAAACACACTCAATCGCAATTAAATTGTTGCTCGTATGCCGAGTTGATTTGTGACGAGTCGTGGTCTACTCATTCTCATCCACGTGGTGGATCCATTAGTAGCAATAATGGAAATAGAAGGGGACAACAGAATCAACAACCACAACAACCACAACAACCACCGATTAGAACAATTCAGTCCACTGGAGTTGTCCCTACTTTGAGGTCCCCCAAATGGAGGAAGTAAGCGAATTAAAGGCAAGAGAAGAGGGGTGATATATTCTTTTCTTTTCTTTTCTTTTGTCTAGTATTTTTTGATGATTGGTTCTTTTGTTTTTAGTTCTGAGATTGTTGAGATTATGGGATAAATATGAGGACATGGTTTTTGTCCCAAAAAAAGAAAAGCTAATGCTAGATTTTTATATACACGTATGAGAAAGAGATAGAAATATTAACCTCATGATTTGTATGCAATTGATTGAAGTTGAGTTTATATGTGTAAGCATCGACGAAAAAGGAGAGAGAAAGGACTTGCTTGTCTAAATCCTGTTCTGTTTCATCTTGTATTATCTACCTCTATAAAGTATAACCAATCACCGCTCACAGCATCCCAAAACACGTACCTCCCTCCCTTTTATTCTAGTCCGACCCAGATATCTCCATAATATTGAAACATTTCCTGTTCACGAACACTAAAATCAATAACCCTACCAACACGTTTATTATTCTCACCCGTCTTGGTTGTCCCACCAATTGACAGATAGGCACACCACATGTACCCCGAGCAATATCGACTATCCATAAACCAACCTCGACTAGGTTCGTCATCATTGTTAATGGCCCAATTGTGTAAATCCATGGGAGGGATTATCGCCGATTGGATTCTCAATGGACTAGTATAAAATGCTTTAAACTCTTCGGCAGTATGTAACCATTTTAATCGATCTTTATGTTCAGCTTCCTTTTCAAAATCCAATTGTGGTGATTTGGAGCAGTACAAGAACCCGGAATTGATCCATACAAGGGCATTATCTTCACTAGATACATGACCTGGATGAGGTGAACATAGTTCTACTGATTCACGAGGCGTGTGGCCATCAACTTTGGGTCTATCTGAAGCTGGTGTCGTAACACCAATAGCAGCGGCATAGTTTTCATCAAATACATAATTCTCCTCACCGGAAATGGCCATCGCTAACCAGAATAATTCTTTATCACCATGACTTCTCTTTGTCACTGGTTCATAAAAATTCAATTGAAACATCATTAGTAATGCATTGAAATGGATTTTCCGATTAAGCATAACCAACCCCGATTCTTGATAATGGAATAAGCCTTTGAAAAAATCGGTATCCAAGGTATATTTCGTCATAATGGGGATATCAAACATGATTGAATCAATAACGGAAGGTCCGATTTTTTTGAAAAAAACCGCATCTGACATTGGTCTTGTTTCGAATGTGGTTCTATCCTTGTAGAAGTATGTTCCTGATCGCTTATACCCTAGCAAATTGAAGAAATATTCTGGTGTTTGCATCATTACTGTATCAGCATCAATCAACATGATTTCTTCAAATGAATTAAAAAATGTAGCAAGAAACTTGTTGGCGAATCTTTTAAATTTATCCTTGTAATCACTATGAATGACATTATAAGTGTTGACAAACCAAATTTCTTGTTCAGGTAATCCCTTCTCGTTCTTGAGGTAATCTGGTGGAAAGTGATGAGCTACTTTATCAAATGATTTAGGTAATGTCGCTATAACCTCACGTCCAGCAGTGACAATTTTCTTTTTGGTTTCTTCCAGTATATCATCATAATAGACAATTTGTATTGGCAATTTATTGTTTAATGCTCGAAGTAAATGAATTAATCGTACTGTATCGTCAACATGATCATCACCAATGGATAAAACAATACCCTTTCCGTTACATTTGTTCTTGAATCGATTCAAAAAGAAATCCATCTGTTCTGAATCCTTGTATGATTTTGAAGTCTTTTGCAGCTCATCCTTGACGAATTTCGACATTTGTGGTGGTTTGTAAAAAACTTCCCCAGTGAATCGTTCATATATAGGATATTCAAATGATAACCATGGGTAAACACGATGTTCAAAAGCACTATGCTTGATTGATTTGAAGTTGATGAGATTTTCTTGCTTAGTGTAGGAAAATGATGGTACTCCTTTCCCACTCTTGGAAGCTAAATTGATCCCATGGATAAGCTTATGTTGTTTCTGAATAAACTCTTCCGTACGTTTAATCTGAGTCGAGTTGTCGCTAGTAAGATAACATTTATTGAAAATTCTTAAAATCGACACGTGATCAACAATTTTTTGTTCATAAGTCATTGTGCGATTCCAAAAATCTTCATACCCCTTTCTGATAAATGTTTCAAACTCGGGTGTTTTCTCAACTTCATCTTTATTCTTGTTGTTCTTTTCAGCAAAATCCTTTTTATAATCTTCCAAATGATTCTTTCTCCAATCATTAAACTTGAACTCATGTTTATTCTCCAATTCGATTTTTTCATTAACTCTGAAAATCCAATTCTTGTCATCAATAAACAAGTTTTGGAAAAATAAATCGCATCGTTGTTGAAAATTTAGATTGCCGAAAATGGAGTCAATTTCATGGTTGGCAAAGATCTTGTTGTATATGGTTGCATGAGCATCTATTTTACGTATATCTTTTTCCTTCAGTTGCTGTTTTTGTAATAACTTGACGGTGATATCATCCTTGAATGTCTTTGCTGATGGATGTTTATCTAGCAATTGAGGCAGTTGTGGTGGTTGAACATTTGCAGGATCGTATTGATCGTATATGGAAGATTTTGACAAGTATCGCAGATCACTATTACGTGAATGGTAGGTGTAAAATAGCCAAATATTAATGACAAGTAGCCATATTACCACTCCTGTGTATACAAATGTGCGTTGATTAGATCTATTCTTGGTAAGTTTCTCAATCATTGTGAAAATCCCGTTAGTAGTATATGTTTAGTTCTATATGTGGCTGTACTATTATGCGTTGAGTCAAAAAAAAAAAAAGAAGATCCAAAAAAAATAAATTATAAATTATGTTGCGTTGCGATGGATAGTAGCGATAGATGTTAGCAATGTTGAGCGAGTGTATCGGTGTGAGTGTATGTGGGTGGTTGTATCTTGTAAGTGTGATAGTTACCAAAGAAAAGGAACAGTTGTTGAGAATTGGTTTTGGGTTGTATGGTTTTTTTATATAAAAATATGCTGGTGATGTAGCAGTTTAGCCTAGTAGGTAAATCTAAATTTTTAGGGCGGAAAAATTTTTTTTGTTCGTTGATTGAATTTTTGTGGTTGCAGTTTGATGTTTTTTTGTGATGGATTTTATAGATTAACCACGTGTATTACCATATAATGGTATTAGTTGTTATTGCTACGCGTAGTAGAAAAGGATGCAGTTGTAGTTGTAGTAAGAATGGTGATGTATTACCAAGCTCCAGTTGAATGTGCGGTCGCCGTATGAAGCTTTTAAAGTGGGTCGATATGTTAGCTTATATATAGTGTTAGTGTGCCAATGGTAAATCTTATTTTCTCTGTTGAGTTACACAAAACTAATAAACTGTGCTGTGTATTTGTTTACTATTGTTCTATTATTAATAGCTCTTTATATGCAGTATAACAATTTTTTTATTTGTTTACATTTTGTTATCTCTCTCTCTCTTATATCTCTTTTGGTTACATAAATCATCACGGTACCATAAATATAACAAAAATACTGGCTATAATTGCAATCTGAATAACCGTGGATTACCCCCAACTACATTAGTGTACAAAGATATGGACCTCATCACAAACACCTACCTTCGATAATTTTGTCGGACAAGATCCACACTTTTTTTTTAGAATGTTACTCAATTTTGTGTCCGTTTTGTTCCTGCAGTGCGGCTGCTTTTAGAAGAAAATTGATCAACAATACACGCACCAAAGCACTCTAAGCAAGATCTCACCCTTGATGCACATTGTAGATACATCGTCGTTGAAGTCATTCCCTCTCCACAATCTCCGACCTCTTATTTTGAAAGGAACTCTTGGCAGTAACATCAGACAACTCAAGGGATTCAAGTCAAAGAAATGACTGTATATCTACTTATGTGTTTGACGTCACCTTCCCCCCTCCTTTGTCCTTAAGATTGCTAACGTTTGAAAAGGGAGAAAATTTATTGCGAGATTTCAAGCATTGTCTTCGAGTAAGTTATCCCATTCTGAGAAGAGAAAGAGGGGGTATGAGAAACACACTACTTCTAAACAGCATAGAGTCATTACAAGCCACTCTAATTAAGATTTCGTGTTCGAGAAGATTGCATCAATCTTCCATTTCTTCAAAGCCACACTCTCTCTTTCAGAGGATACGTTCCTTTTCGCATCTCCTTGTAATTCCAAATTGGAGTTGTTCCACTACTAATTCGGTAAAAGACACCTCAAACTCTGGTTTACGATTTTACGGCATTTGTGATTACACACATAGTCAAAGCTGGCTACACAATAACTACATCCAAAAAAGACAATCTCATCATAATCATTACGCACAAAAACAAAAAACTTTTATTGTTTAGATCTCTTTTTTCTCCTTTAGTTTTGTTTCGCTTGAGCCGGTGTACACGACTAGTTTGTGAAACTTTACAGGAGTAGTCAGAAGTAATCTTTGATTATTGAATGGTGATTCAAGTGTTAGAAAGGGTGGTAGTTTGATTGAGTAATAACACGCTGTCGTTTCTTGTTTGTATTCTATATAATAAAGTTTATTATGAAATGGTAAACAAATCTCAAAATTAAAATGTTTGCAAACAACTTTATTTGTCTGTCCTCCGAAAACTATTGTTTTTTTCTTTTTTTCTCTACTGTTTCAACGTTAGTTAAGGTACACACGCACACGCGCACAGCACTTATTCTATTGTTAACTCTTCTCACAACTGAATGTGGCTTATGATGCATTAGATGAGCACGTTCGACCTAACGAGCAAAGCAAATAGAATTGCATGCCGCCCCTGTTTCCAATAAAGGTAGACCAGCACCAACTACTTCTGTACTTCCTTTTCTACTCTTTTTTTTGTAACCCAGTTTCATTTCGTAAATCTCGTAACAGCAATATACGCCACAATCAAGAAAAAAAAAATCACTAAAGGTTTCACATAATATTTACTAGATCGACGGTGTATGAAGCAGTTAGAGTCTTCAAAAGGATTGTGGTCAATGTAACTTTAAAGCATTTCAATTTCACAATAGATTGTCTCTGAGTTTACTAAAACTCTTGGCATTCTCGTGCTTATCATTAAATGAGATTTTTTGTGTTTATATTTTCGACACTAAACGCGACATTGTAAAAACATTGAATCAGACGCGACATCAGAAACATAACAAAGACTAATGTATCACACTGTGTAATTCATTAAGTGCAATGGTATTTTCTAAATACAGAAATGTGTGGTACAACTTTCATCCTCCAAGCTTGTATAGTGTACTCTCTTTTGTTTATTTGTAGAACTATCATCCGCAACGAAGAAATCTTATAAATTAAGAGCATGAGTTTCATAACCATTTTTGTTATTTGTTTGATTCTGAATAACCTTAACTTTGAGAGCCACCACGAGCACCATTGTTGCACTCATACATCAATAATTTAAGTAGAGCAACTTCTCTTCCAATGGCTTTTGACTCCTTGTTCATATTGTAAAAATCTGCTGGTTCTCCTTTACACATGGCCTTTGCAGAAACTACACGTCTATGACTAGGCTTGGTCAAAAGACTACTGAATTGCAAGCGTAGTCAGATATAGTCTCGTTCAGATGATTCACGTCCTTGCTAAACGTATGTGAGTTTGGAGACTAAGTGTATGGAGTTACGCACATTAGAATGATATCCCCTCTTTCTTTTCTTGAAATCGCCACCGCCTATTTAAAGGTTTTCCTTCACAGTATAAAAAGTGCTGCAAAATACTCACTTTTGAATTTCACTAATTTTACCTTTTTTCCCTCTTCTTCTTCTCACATTTCATGACACCATCATGGATTCAGACAACTTTTTTCGAAGCATCAATCATCTACTAGGGAATGATTTAGATATTAAGAGGAATCTCTTGTTGTCAGCTTGAAGTGTTTCTGACAAGAAACTGACCAATGCCATTAGATTAGTGGAATTGTGTTTTTCGTCAATATTACTAGAGCAAAATCATATAAAATCGAAGAGAGTTGGCTAGAATTCGTTGAAACATGCATGGCATGAAGTACCAGCTTTTAGTGAGCTTAGAGCAATGAAGATCCCACTTTGCGTCTTGGACGTCTACAAAAGTAGCTTAACATGTTTCAAGATATTGTTGCGAGTGTTCTTTGCACTATACACTTTGCACAGTTTTCTAATATTTGCTTAAGCTTTCTACTCCTTTTGCTCTTTAATTTTAATACTTTGCTATATGTTTGCAATCATTGTTTGTAGACCAGGTCTCTCTTTCTGGCACATTTATCGACTTATGCTTTCCGATGAAAAGGCTATTTACTTTTGAACTGCTTTGACTTACACCAATAAAGCCCAAAGAAAAACGAAACTCAATGAAGAGCCGTTGGCACTTCACAATCAACCTCTTTTTTCGTCACAACACCACACTGCTACAAATTTCCATATGCATGAAGTCGACATCTCTCTCATTACAAGGAAACCAGTGTCTAACTAGTAGCATACCATAATTTCAATGGTCTTACCTTTTTCTCAAAACTATGTAATGGCTGTCTTGACAACAAACAAAAAGAAAAAATATTACCCCCACTTCATCGCCCTTCCCCCTAAATAACAAGAAAAGAGATAAAAAAAAAAAAAAAAGAGTCGTTTGTACACAAAACCACAACATCAAATAGTACAAGATTTCCATTACTTTCAACGCATACCAAAGTATTTCATCTTAGATATGCTGTCCTTATAGTTCCCAAAAGTTTGTTACTACTCTACCTTACGCTTTTAGTTCCCAAATGCCACTAGAAATTAAGGCAGTAACTGCTATCGACATATAAATAGCACTTGATATCCCACTACATTTGCTTTCTCGGTCCAATGTAACAAGTGAACAACCATTATGTAAACAAGTGGAGGTAAAGAAGGTTATTGAGACGTTGTTCTTTTACACTTGCTATTCAGAAAAAAGTACAAGTAGTGCTGCAAAAAAGCTTCGATTTCGTATTTTCCTCATAACGGTAACATTCCAAAATTTCATGTTACCCAATTCCTTTACTCCAAACACTCGACATACTCAATGAAGTGATTGGCCAAAGGTACCATTCATGATTTTTACAGTTTCATGAATGTTGATTCAATATACATTTGGCAGAGCTTTTAACCCCTAAGCATTTCGGAAATCGTGTATTGATCAAAAGCTAAAAAAGACCATCACATCTCGGTAGTTCCAAAAGATTTTGATTGATATATGATAGTCGGATTTTAGAGATGGAGAGCTTGGAAATGTGATTAGCGCGCTTCAACGGTTTCTCAGAATGCATTTGCACGATACACTATGTTTTGCAAAGAGATGATATACTAACACTTTTGTTACAGTGCTGGTCTCTTTTTGTTTTCCACGAACCTTTCGATTTCATAATATAAATCCATCATGACTATAACAGTAGCAAGGGGAGTGTTTTTGAAACAGTCTGTTTATACCAATTTGAATTGTGTTTAATATAATGGTATGCTATTGTATTTTTTAATTTTAAAAATTGTACGTTTCTCTATAAATACTTGTCACGACTTATGTGAGTACTCAAAACTTGCAAACTTTCTCCAACAAAGTTATATGAACGTGTTAATTGTAATTCCAACTGAGTAAATTTTGAATCGGAAGTACAGTTGATTCAAATATTGTATATTGCTGTTGATTGATCTTCCCTTAGTTCTTAATTCATGCTAGTTTGAAGTTATGACAAAAAAACAGAAGTCAAAAAGAATAGGAATGGTGTAATTAAAGTTAGTACATATGAGACGTCGTATACAAAAGAAGTTATTACCCTATTTTCAAATAGTGTGGTTAATTACATTACTTTTACTTATCTCTAGTTACAAAGAGGTCACGTGCATCACACTCTTTACATTTAGAAGGTTTTGTTGACAAAAATTATATTGCGCCTGGAGTTTCTCTTGAGCAAGAATACAAACCAACGCCTTCTTACCTTGAAGATTTATGACAACACAACAAGGCTTTCAAATGAATGGCGTTAAACAAAGCATGGCATGAAGAGGAGACATGCGGTGGTAGATAACTTTCTCTCTTGAGTGTGATAGCTTTGGATTGGGGAGTTTGCATGATCACTGGCGGATTTGCATGAGTATGGGGAGTGAACAACCGATGTACACATTTGATCGAGGAGATTGTGCTGAGCAATAAAGCCCTGAAGGGGGGTGCCCATACTGGATACGACAATGAAATAACACCACGTGTCTGGAGATACACACCACACAGACACAAATGAGGAAGGGGGAGGATGTCACACACCTCTACACTAGTTTACAAATGAACAAACGAGTATTCCCCCCTCCCCAAACTGTCAAATCAATAACACACGATAGCCTACAAGTACAGCCTAATATTCGTGTGTCACTCCTCACAATGTG
>OGTJ01000245.1_pt1 | contig 15575 bp, 7 predicted proteins | sample 1574611 | NCBI WGS metagenome assembly OGTJ01 (sample SAMN03295858, study PRJEB24534) | human gut metagenome | isolation source: fecal sample 1 from infant 9 | host: Homo sapiens | place: USA: Pittsburgh, PA | collected 2014-07
CTTCTTCTTCTTCTTCTTCTTCTTCTTCTTCTTCTTCTTCTTCTTCTTCTTCTTCCGCTTCGCCTTTCTCCGGTACTTCTAATTCCACCACCGATGAGGTGTCCTGCGCGATGCCATTCAATCCATCTTCCTGCTCCGATGCGTGTGTAGCACTTTGCTTCTGCAGTTTATTTTCCATTACATCCTTTGCAGTAGCATAGGAATTCAAATATTCATCTGCATTCTCTTTTATAGACGGATTGAATTTGGCCCTTTTCTTCTGTTTAGCCTCTGCTTTCGAAGCTTTCTTTTGCTGCCACTGATCCTGTGTTGCGTCATCGTAGAAATACTTTGCCGGGATTAACGACAACAAGCTGTCAAAAGCTGATGAATGTTCTTTCAATCTTTCCTGGCAAACTGAGTTAGTATTCTGTTAGTTCGAACGCTTTGAATGGTAGTCCACATACTTCTAAGGAATTGCTCATTGGTCGTCCTTCTTGGTATTCTTTACCAATGTCTGCTAGTGTGTGTAATTTTTTTTTTCTTTTTTAAGTAAGTGCGATGGGTTTCCCTAATGCTGCAAAAAAAAAAAGGGAAGCTCTGCACATTGGAATACAATAAGGAGAGAAAAGGAACACCAATATATGCGTTACTCAGCCAGTGGTGATAACTGAAGAGACGTCGTGGTTCAGTGTCTTCATTTGGTCACACCTGTACTTGTGCTTCTCCATTATACACGTTTCTATGATAAGTCGTGTACAAGTGCTAAAAAATGGAAGTCTACCGACGAATCTTATCCATTATTTTGTGCCCATTCTGAGCCAACAGAGAGAGTGAGAGACTTCGTCATTGAAACATCCCATCCTCCTCCCCCACCCCAAGTTGAGCAACTAGTGCAAACCCCCAAAATGTCATCTGGAAACCAACAACCTCTTCTTGCAGAATACTTGATTCTATCGTTACCCCAATCTACAAATGCTCAACAATGGTTGGAGCAATCATTAAACAGTGGTAAACAACCTTTGTTCAAGTTAAATGTTCCTGACTTTCAAAGTGGTACATTGGATTCGCTTGTGCAAGAAAGCGAAGAGATTAGCAAGATTGATCAGCAATTGGGTGGATCTGTGGCCAAAGTGGTTGATATCGTGAACAGTGTCAATGATTCCAAGACCAATTCTCGTATTGTTCAATCAAGATCAGTATTTGACTATGTGCAAAACTTTCAGTGGAACACATCCAAGTATAGATTAGACAAACCAATTAGTCAATTGGTCAAGATTATTGCCAATGAGGCATTGGCTTTGGATAATGATGTTAGAGCTTCGTATCAAGCTTATCAAACAGCCAAATCCAATTTTTTAGCAGCTGATAGGAAAAGGAATGGTGATTTATCAATAAAGTCATTGCATGATATTGTCAAGCCAGAGCAATTTGTACAAGACTCCGAACATTTGATCACCTTGCCTATTGCGGTACCCAATAGTATTGTGTCTGATTTCAAAAACAATTATGAAACATTGACTCCATTTGTCATACCCAGATCAGCCGAGGTGATTGAGAAGGATAAGGACTTTACCTTGTTTGCTGTGACTTTGTTCAAAAAGTATCAACAAGAATTTATAAATAATGCACGAGAGCGCAAATGGCATCCTCGCACAGATTTTGTTTATGATGATGAAGTACTTAATAATTTAAGAAAAGAGTTTGATACTACAAAAGCAGCTGAAGTGAAACTGAAAAATGAACTCATCAGATTGAGCAAGACGGCGTACCTGGACATTTTTGCCAGTTGGTTCCATATAAAAATTATTAGAGTTTATGTTGAGGCCGTTTTGAGGTATGGATTACCACCACAATTTGATAACTTTTTGATCAAGTTTGAAGGCTCAAACTTGAAGAGCGTTAGTAAAGCCAAGAAGGAGTTGATTGAAAAGTTTGGTTACCTTGGAGGTGATGGATATTCAAATAAAGCCAACTTGCACGAATATGCTTCCTTGGTTGACACTGACTATGAGCCATTCGTATTATATGAGTTTGAAATTGTCTAGGGATTTTATTACATTGATGTAGCTCGATATACATAGATGCATAAAAAATGAATATTCATTCTTGAATCCAGGTTCACTCAATTGTTCTTCATATTAGAATTGCCGAAACTTAAGCAAGAGATACTCTTGTCCACTTCCAACTGTTCTTTTTTTCTCATTTCAACAAGTACAATGGTGGGATCTTGTCACTTGAACAGTTGCCATCTTTAGAATTAAGCAGCAACTCCATTCCCTATTCAAACCAGGTATTAATCCGTTTCAATGAAATGGCTATATATTTTCGCCTTACCATAACACTTATACTCATGTAAGGGATTTGTGGTGGACACATGTCTAATGATTTGGACACTGTCGTTTAAAGTTACGGATTGACAGATGCACCCCAGTCCAAGGTCCATTGATCCAATTCCATTACGCATGTCATTTGAATTGGCAAACTTTTAGAATTCATGCTCCAGTTTGGCACTTCTTGGATTGACAACACTCAACTTCTGTTGCTGCAGCTTCCACCCGTGTCAACCCTTTACACGAATTTCTATTCTGAATCTTTAATGTGCTTGTTAAATTCATTCACAGGTATCAAGCCCGGCATCTCAAATCCAACATTGAGCAGCAGGAATGGACTTGGTCGTAAAGACTTGTTGCGAATACATTTCTCTGCTTCATCATTGAGGGCTGAAACCCTACCCTTTGAAACCTAAGATTAGTAATCATATATACGGGGCCATTTACGATTGTTAGAAACTTCTTAGTAAATGATCAAAGTGTAATGGGAGTGGGGGGGGAAGGGAGAAATAGTATGTAATTGTGCATAAAAGAATTCCCCTCAATAACTTCCTTTTCTTTCTTTTTGCAATAATAATCCCCGCATATTTTCATTCTAAAACACTCTAAGACTGTATACAACAGAAAGAGCCATAGTTAGTCCTGAATGACTATGCCTTGCTCTTTCTTTTACCACCGTATATAAAGCGTACAGCAAATCACACTTCATCAATATGTAAAGTTCCACTTCTACTCTTTCTTCTTCTTTTTATTAAAACATATTCTGATTTAATCTACAATTACTAAATATGCCAGATTTATTTGATAACTTTTTCAGTTCAATAAGTGCAAAATTCAATGGCGGTCACACTAGACGCCGCTATTCTCAGAGCTCACAAGTTAATACTGGAAGCTTTTACAGTTACCACAATTCGCCAAGTAACAATAATTACTGGTTGCCTAGAAAGTTGTCTACATCTGAAGCGTCTCAAGAGAAACCTTCTGTGAGTGCTCAAGGAAACTCATTGGATGGGACACAACCCACAATGAAGCTTGGTTCTGGTGATTTGAATACTGCAGCTGCCCCTGCAATGGATGACAGTTTGGCTCCTAGGGCAAGATTAGGTAGCACTTCTTCAGAAAAGAGCATAGAAGATTAGAGCCAAGGAAGGTAAGGTAATGGCTGCATAGTGCTGGTCACTAAGACAATTATCTGTACAATGTTTTAGTGCCTTTTGGTTTTTCAAAAGGAATGAGACAGTTATTTATCGTGTTTTTGTATAGTTTTTGAATATATACATATATAAAATGGAGTTTTTGATTGGTAATTGCGTCATCTTCAGCTCTCTACATTTTGGAGATTACTCTCTACTTAATACTATTGAGAATTTGACTTGGTGGGTAACCTTGTCTTTGTTTCCAACCAGATGACATTAATTCTAGATTATTTACACAATTTGGTTGCAAATTTGTTAATAAAGGTAAAATATCAAATACGCCGATACTTACCACCTCAAATAATCAATCTGTACGAATATAGAAAAACTGAGGGGGTTAGACAGCAACCATGGCTTAGGTTTAATATGATAGTACCAGCAATTGTATGTTGAATTTGCAAAAAAAAATGTGATCTAGCCGAGGATCGAACTCGGGACCTTTTCGGAGCTTACAATCAGAAAACTAATTTGTAAACGAAACGTGATAGCCGCTACACCACTAAACCATTTTCACAAAAATAAAAGGCAGTTAAACCGTTCAGTATCTTAGAATTCACATGACTATAGCGTGATATGCACATGAAGGTCACATACAAATAACATGAACAACGTCTTTTTCGTTGACCAGAGCAGAGCGTCGTTCACGAGGTATAGGCAATGGAAAGCTCATTCAGCTGTTAAAGAATAGGATACCTCGCTTTTGCAAATGAACATCTCTTTGTGGTTAGCTCTAGATTCAGAATAGACTACGAATATGGTAGAATTAGGAATGCAAAGTGGTGTCTCATTCTCATATTTTTCAATTATAAAAATTCATCTGCTCACGGGACAACTCCCACTAGATTTAAATTTGCTTTACTAACCACGTAGTAAAATCATCAACCATCTTTTCGGTAACGTCATGTCCCACTCCTTCATACACGACAATTTGTGTATCATCATTGGTATTCAAGTACGAATCGCACCATACCGAACTCAATGTGTATGGAACCAACCTATCCTCTTGACCAAAACTGGCGTACATCTTGATTGAATGCATGGCAAAGTTTTCCCAAATAGATTCGTCTTGTTTAGATAATGTCTTGTGAAAATGTTCAGGGTACTCAATTTTTTGTTGTTCAGGTGACAAATTCAACTCATCGTAGTTGTAATAAAACCATCTCTTGTCGTAATCCTCACTTGACAAATCATTTTCCTTGAGTCGGTTGATTAATAAACTGGTCAAGTCAACGCAACCAACAACTGGATTGATAGCATATACCAAGTCAGGGTACTCATTAGCGAAACGATAGACAACGTGTGCGCCTAGCGAATAGCCCGATATGATGTTACGATGCTTGATATTATAGTGTTGGTGCTTGGCTTTGAATTCATTAGTTAAATACGACTCCAAGTTTAAGTAATCAGGCAAGTAATCAATAATCAATTTCAAATCTTGAACATTGCCCATTATCGAGCTAACCATATCAATCCCATGAGTTTTATTGCCCTTTAACCAATCCTCATTCTTGAAAGCATCGATTGTTCTTTCACCATGATTTCTCAAATCAAAAGTAACACAAATTAAAGGAGCTTCCTTGTGTTGTTGATTTCTCTTTTGGTTAACTTGATTTAAAATGTTATAGCCAATGGCTTCAGTATCCTTGTAGCTTCTGCCACGAGCATGTATCAAGTAAATCACATTGATGGGAATCTCGTCAACATGAACCAGTGATTGATTGAAGGATTCAATGTATGGAGCCAAGGTGTCACTATTGTACACATGAACTGATATACCACCAATATTGTAAGTGGTTTTAGAAAATGAAGCTGGATCGTAATCAAACTTTTTCATTTCTCTCTGGGTTGAAAACTGTCAATTTCAAATGTCAATTGAGTTTGGACTTGGAAACGTTTTATTTGGTGTTGGAAGATTTATTATGCTTTGTGCGGAGTGGTTTTTTGTACAGGGCGACACGACCTTCGTAGTTACAGAGCTTTAGAGAGTTGCAAAATAAAGCTTGTTTATGAGGTAGGGAGAGAGGTACATGAAGGACAGGTTGAAAATTGTTGAAGCCATTCTATTATCCCAGGAAATGCTTTACACAATTCCAGCCCACAAGGTACATTATAGAAGCACGATTGTGGTGAATCTAAAATTTTACTTCCGATAGATTTATTGTATTCCTCCACTTAGATTCCATTGAGATAACTACGATGGCAGGAAATGTCTAGGATCAGCTGAAATGTGTAATGAGGTATTGCATGTTAGCATTTCCAAAAGCAAGGCTCGATGTTTGAAAACACTTCATTGACTTGGTTGATGGAGTTACTTCCGGAGCATAAGTAGGGTTGACTAAGACAGTATTCCGCAGCATCTAATCAATAGAATTGGCTTCCATTGAACCAAAAAGCTTCATCGTATGTAAGTTGCATTACCATCACCATCTCAAGTGACCAAACAACACGATTCATGTGGTTTACTCTGTACCCTATGATTGATAAAGCTCTTTGTTGTAAAGGAAGTATCAGCCCTGGCCCAACCCTTCATAGATACAAATCTTCAAAAAACTTGAAAGCCAAGCCCCCTAACGTTTCATCCATTTCGAAAATGAAGTGGCCTTGATTTTTCTCATCATTTTACAGCCTTTTATGGTGTCAACGCTATATCGATGCATCGTCTATGCATCTGCTACGACTTGGAAAGTCTATCCAACGTCAACGAGGTATGAATAATGAATACAACCAACACAGACAACATAATGAGCAAGCTTTTATAGCTCAATCGATTCACAAATGCGTTGATGATTTCCGCAATTAACTCAATCGTCACCTTCAGTTTAGCAATCTTTGTTGGATCTTGATTCTGACACCTCTCCAATTGATCACAGTCTTCATCCATAATTGAAGGTCGATCAGGTAGATGGCATTTGTTTCGAGAAAACTCTTTGGAGCATCGAGCAATCTCCTCAAGAACTTTCATTGTAAACTCATCTACCTTGAGGTTGATATCAGATTGTATGGTTGTAATGGACATGTAGATGAGGTAGATCATAAATAACCACAAGATTATGTTGACCAATAGTTGAAAGTACAAACTCAAAGCTAGGGGTATTTGGGGGTTGAGTGCTGTATTTGAAATTCTACTAGTATTATCCATTTCGTTCAAGTCTGGCGTATTGTTACTCAGATGTACATCGGTTTGAGACTTTCGACTCCGAACTGAAATATTCTCAATATGTCGCGTATCCACAGGATTTAAAAGCTCTGTTGACTTTAGTACAGTTATCAGTTCAACTTGTGGCTGATTGTCATTGCCCAATTTTTCAGCACCATCGCCATCATCATCATCATCATCATCAATCGAGATGGTGGTGTTTTCATCCTTAGCAGTTAAGAATTCATCACCGACTATGTCATCATCTTCATGTCTCTTTATTGGTGTCGACTCATACTCAATCCCGCTTATTGTAATTGGTGAAAATTCCTTCTCCATACTGTTGTAGATGAGGATGCACAGCTTGTCAAAGATGGAGTTGGAGTTGTTGTGCTTTTAATTTGAAATGGCAGTGTCGAAAATGGTTCAATGTCGATTTTTCAAAAGTGCGACACTATTAAATAGCTTTAATTGTGCCCTCTTTTAGGAATTTGATTCTGGGGGAGGGGAGGGGGAGAGAGATGATGCAACTGTTTTATAGATAGAGCTATACAAGAGCAGCCGTTCCATAATAAGACAAGCTCAAGCTATCCAAGGCGCATGAGACCAACGTGCCGGAACAGATCCTTGTACAATTAACTTGTAGTACTCGATCTACTGAATCACAAAACACGATTATGTGTAACTTACTTTATTATCGAAATCTTTGTTGGGTGTAAACAAATTGCATGTGATAATTTTAGCTTAACTCAAACCACCAATCATGAAGAAATGGTGTATGTAAGCTTGTATCTTGGACAGATAGTACTAATAATTGTAAGAATAAACCAATTGATCTAATATCCTTTGGAAATTTGAAAATTTTTTTTGAAAGTTTTTCATTGTTTTTGTTATGTTATGGTTATATGATACAAGATTCGTAAAGTAAAGTAAGTGCTGCAGCAAAAATTAAATTGTTGTCTGTTGCTCAATTCTTTGAATTTTTCACCCACACAAACTTACTCTTCTAACGTCAATTAATTCACAACAACAGACACACACCCCCCCTCCCCCCCCAAGAACTACTCAGCATTTCGATCTCACAATGTCATTGGATTTATCTACGTTATCACAGGACCTTCAATTCCTATTACGCAATTTCCCCCACTATATCAATTTCAATGAACAATTTTACTTTACCTTGGCCGCTATTGCATTCAATCCAATCTTTTGGAACACAGTTGCACGTTTAGAATACAACACCCATTTCTTGACTAAATTAGCTGGTGGCTCAGCCAAGATTGGATGCTATCTTTTGGCATTGACCATTTTCTCCTTGGGAATTTATCGTGATTCAGTATATCACAATTTGTTATTGAATCAACCAACTTATCAGCCATTGATTGATTCTGTTGTCATTAAAGCAGTGGCAATTGCTAGTTTTGGGTTTGGTAATGTATTGGTGTTGTCGTCAATGTGGGCATTGGGTATAACTGGTACTTATCTTGGTGATTATTTTGGAATCTTGATGAAGGAAAGAGTCACTGGATTTCCTTTCAATATTAATGATAACCCCATGTATAATGGATCAACGTTGTGCTTCTTGGGTACAGCCTTGTGGTACGGTAAACCGGCTGGGTTGGCAATCACTTTGTTTGTGTTTGTAATGTACAAAATTGCATTGTTGTTTGAAGAACCATTCACTGCAAAGATTTATGCTAATAGAGCCAAGTTGGAATAGAGCAGAGAAGAGGCACAACTGCTAGCTTGTTGATGTGTCAAAGAGTTTTGCTTCATTGAAAAGCTGTATATAAAATGTACAAATATGTTGAAGATTTTGAACCAAAGAGACTTCTTGTAAGACGAAATTTCTCATACTTGACCAATTCTTGTAGTATCTATCCTCTGGAGTAAGACGAGAACGGCACAACTGGAGACATGAGGCTTGTAATGTTATTCGAAAGGAAAGCAATAAATATAGAGAAGTTGAAACTATGATAGACTGACTATAACACAACCTTATAAATCATATACTATAATGTGGGCCCCCAGTCCATGTCCCCGTTAATATCGTACAGTTCCCCATGCTCCCACCTCTTCCTCTAATATTCTACTTCCTCGTATACCCAATTTAATCCTTCCAAACCAGTATCCCTAAATGATATGAGCAAGCTGGTAGAAACAGATTATGCCACTAGGAGACATAGTATGGGTTAAAGATATGCAGCTCGACCGCGTGTAACCAAGCCAAGGTTATCCTGCCAAATGTTTAAAAGTTTCAGGAGAGCCTGAAAACATTTAGCAAGTGAGTTGAATAAAAGTACTTCTCCTGATCTATCCAAATGTATTTCTTGTGTTTTACCCTCCAAGGTATTTTCCTTGACATATCTCCGAATGATTCCTATTTGAAATATAGCTCCTTTGATTATTACATAATGGAGGTGACAGTGACAGATGCTCTGTAAATGTGATTTTAACTATAATATTTGAGTGTTGTAGTTGGAGTTCGAAAAGAAGGAAACATCAGAAAGTGGTGTAAAAGGTTTTGGCAGCCAAATTCCAAATTTCTTCCCTCCCCTTCTTGAAAGCATTTTATTAAAACCCCCTCTAACGAAAATTTTCACATATTATGAACTTTATATTCTGAGAAAACTCCAAGAGTTATAAAATACATCAGGTATTTCCAAATGCTTATCCATTTTTGTTTCCTAAAAATGATAAAAATGTTGATAAGTCCCTTTTATGTTTACATTGACCAAAAACACTACTTACTACCCCTTCCTTGATCTTCTCATCCAATGGATGACTTGTGTATTCAACTTAATAAAGCAAGTGCTCTCACTGAAATAGCAATAATTGTAGGGCAAACCGCTCTTGACTTGATTTATCTCGTATGCTCAGCAGAATTGGTTCATTTTAAATGAATGTATCCAAAGGGAGATTGAAGATGAACTTCCCACCTAATCAGCTCAAGTGACCAAGAGCAACCAGTTTGACTTTTAGTTCCAAATGAGAACTTTGCATAATATTCGATCTTGATGTGTTGGTTAGTGGTATAAATACCACATCACAATTTTTATTTTGCAAAGCTGGCTCTCAACTAGACATACAAAGACAGATAACAAAAAAAATCGAGATGGATACAGACTCTATTGCATTGATTTCTCAATGCATAAATTGGGTGAGGGTGATAAACTGTAATGGTGGTGATTTGTTTTACCTTGTTGCAATGTGCCTAATCGATTGAGATAGTAATGTACTTTGCACTAACTAATCGACAAAGACCCAATGCAGTTCCATGATATATACCAGAATACCTTGTATGAAGGCCATTGGATTGGTGTAGTTGGAACTATAGGGCTCTTCTTTGTTGTTAGATTGTCATTCCGTTTTCCGCGATTTTAAAGGGGGAGGAGGGAAAACAGGTCAAACCGCACGATTTCAGTGGTTGCAAAATTTGACCTCAGTGATGGTGTCCACACATCCCCCTTCTTGAACCAAAGAGGAAGTGTATACAGTCTTCTCTAAGTTTTCCGCGATCTCTGTTGCCTAGGATGGAAGATGTAGAAACTGTGTATACTCTTGAACAGACCAACAAAGGACCAAACTAGCATGGCAAGCTATACAACTGATTAGAGATACAAAGATTGCGCAGAGTTACACATCCAATGGTAAAACAATATTGAAACGAACTGAAAAAAAAAATTAAACTGAACTCTGTAAAGAATGCAAAACCACCACCTGTATCCAATCATATATCCGAAAAGACATCCCATCACAATATTCAACTCATCTGGAGCATCTTTGACTATAGCGCCATCTCCGCCCCCGAAAAAAAGCAACCTCAATTGAAGTCAAATGTGCTCGAGACCCCATGATTATCAACATGATTCAATGACAAGGATTGAAACTTTTCCGACGAAATGTGATAATACAACCCATTGATATCCCCTGGTTTTGATCCACTAGTACCACTGTTTGTCTTACTGTAATTGCCCTGCTTATCGATGTCTGTATCCATGTCCATGTCCATGTCCAAATTGTCCTGGTCCATCACACGTCCATCACCAATATTCAAAACAATGTAATAAAACCCTTCGAATGAAGCATTGGGTATCTGCTTCACTCTTGAATCTGGTAACAAGAATTCCTCTTTCCATCTCATATAAATGTATTGATGGTTATTGTCAGTGTCATCTTGGCATTGTCCTCGATAAATCTTGGCCAATTTGTTCATGAATTCGACACTTTGTTCGTGACTCTTTCTCGATCGTGATATCGAAAAGGAAGAATTGTGCGCCGCAGTAGTAGTAGTAGTGGCACCAGAAGCGGCGGCGGCGGCGGCAGCGGCAGCAGCATAGGGACAGGTGGAATATGCTGGATATGGTAAAGTTGGGAATGTTGGTATAATAGGCGACGATCTCCCTGTGAGTCTTTGCCAATGATCTAAGTCATTCTCTGTTGATGATCCCCAACTCTTGTTTTCAGCCATAAATGAGTATCTCTTGTATTCATCGTTATATGTGGTACTCAATCCTGAACTCGACGATGATGACTGTTGTTGCTGGCTGAAAAGGGGGTTATTGATGATTTCTCCTCTAAAATACGTCACAATCTCCTGATGGTCTTTAGTTAGTCCATTTATTTGCAAGAATCCAGTTACCAAAGAGTTTTTCAAATCAACAGTTTTAAATTCAACCTTTATTCTGAATTTCGATTTACCTGATTGTTGCTCTCCAATAAATTGAGCATTTGGTTGGAGGTAAGCGTTGTAAAATGTAGGCGTGGACTGGTGTGGTTGTTTAAGTGGGCGATGGCTGGCATGCTGATGATGCGTTGTGGATTTGATTACACGTCTGTTATTGTCAAAATGGTCCAAGCTGAATTTTTGTTTTTGCTTCAATGCAGCCATATTTCTGAGGTATGGATGTAGTTGACTAGACCTCATATCGTTTGTGGATTTCGTTGTTGACGATTTTGACCATTGAGGTGGTAATGTGTCCGACTTGTGATTTGCAACTGGACAATTAAAATCGTGTGTACCCTCATTAGTAGTGGTGTCGTTGGTTGTGGAGGTGGCAGTGTTTGTGTTCGTGTTTGTGGTGGTGATGGTGGTGGTGGTAATGGTGGTGGTGGTATTTCTGCACGAAAGCGCCGGACGTTTACACTGTCCCTGAATATTGTTGACATCAACTTCATCATGATTCAGGTTATTGAGGGGTATCATACCACTAGTCAAACCCTGATTAACTTGAATAGTACAGGGATCATTATGGTAGAGATACAGCTGTTGCGCAGATTGTTGCATGGCATCATCACTTTCGCAATGTCTAGCTCTATTAGATTCAATACGTTGCTGTATCTGCTGTAATTTGAGTAGCTGTTGACGTTGTTGTTCCTCTTGTGCCTGTTGCTCTTGTTGCTGCTGCTGCTGCTGCTGCTGCTGCTGCTGTTGCTGTTGTTGTTGTTGTTGTTGTTGTTGTTGTTCTCGTTGTTGTTGCAGCTGTTGTTGCAGCTGTTGTTCTCGTTGATGATGAAGGAGCCCTCCCTCTTCGTCTTCTATTATTTGGTGATCGTTTGCTGAAGGAGAGTGTGGCAGAGCTAATGGTGATAAAGATGAAGTTCTAGACTCCTCTTGTGATTTGATGGGATGATTTGTTGGCATGTTTGATGATTTGTGGTTATTTTTTTTTTAGTTTGCTCTTGGCTCCTTATCTGTCTGTACTTGAAGATTGATTTTGTTTGCAGTGGTACTGATGAGCTTGTATCTGACAGATGAAGTGGAATTAAAACACGGTAGATGGTAAGGGGAACAGAAGAAAAGTAACCTATAACTTGGTCTAAAGAAAGAAGTTGATATATAACTTTAAGTTTGAATTTTTTGTTTTTATTTTTTTTTTTTTTTGGGTTTGGGTATATGAAAAAGATATGGCTATGTGTGTTTAATATTGTATATTGTCTCATGTGAATATATAAAATTTTAAAATTGCGCATCATCGGAATACAATAAATCACTAATAAGCTATTTACTAGTCAAGAGAGAGAAAAGATTGGGTTGATCTTGTTCAAAACTGTATGGTTGTTTTGTATGATCTTATATGCTCTTTACTACTACTACTACTACTACTATTATTACTACTATAGATCGCCTCAGAGACTGTAGAATAGTTTTTTGATGTTTTGCAAGTGACATGGATCTCATAGTTTAATTTTGAAAAGTGCAACATAAACCAACAACAACAACAACAACAAAGTCAAAAATGACTCTCATTCTCACACACACATTCGGATAAAAGGTCTCTGGTTTTTGTGTAAATATGATTACGGATTTATCGTTATTCACTATCTATACATCTTACACATTACACAAAAACTATTATAACCAATTATAACCCATTATTGAGAGACAACTTTGAATCACATAGATTTTCTTTCATTTTTTTTATATATATATATATATATATATATATATATATATCCCCTGTGCACAGCCAATCATCGATCATGTACTGCCATCTCTTTATCACGTATCACGTTCTATATAATAAACAAACATATAAACAAACAGCCATCATAGTACAAACTCATTAACAACACAACAGACGCGTTGATGTTCAATAACAATAAGATTGAGATTCGTCCTCATAACAGCCACCAATAAAAAATCATACCCTTATTTGTAAACAAACACGCCTTTTAAAGTGAGGGAGTTATTCACCACATTTATATAAGTATAGTACGTCATTTTTGATTACCCAAGCCTCACTTCCACCTCTTGAGGGTGTTTTCTGGTTTCATTTATTTCTTGTTGTCCGGTTTTTCATTCTATACTCCGTTTTACGGTAATTCAATTTTCAATTTTCTTTTTTTTTTTTGCAAACTTTTAAACTTTGCATTAAAACAAACTTATACAACAAACCATTTAATCCGAGAATTATCAAGTTCCTCTATTACTGTTGAACCTTTTGTTGGCTTTATTCAGACACAGCCATGACTAATCATCAAGAGTTGAAGTAGGGCTCGAGGAAGGAGTCTCACTCTCAAATGGAAACACAGACAGCAGGAGATTGTTTGTATTCCTGTAAATGATAAGAAACTATATTGATCACTGAATATGGGGACAACATTGTCAGTGTTGCAATGAGTAAGTGAGTGTGGTGGTATATCAAACTTTCCCTGAATAAATACCAGTGTGTCCCCCATGGTAAGGTTATTTAATTTTCCTCTATCGCTCCATTTGCTTTGCTTCACAGCACGCTCACTCATATGCATCCATTCCGAAACATCTAAACCCCCCTTCCCCCTTCTTTTTACTCATTTAATCTTTCCAATATTCCTTCAAATATCCTACTAGCTTCCACTTCCAACACGTCTCTATATTTAGGCACTTGTGCCACTATTTCAAAACTCGGCATAATCTGCAACCTCAATCGTTCAATAATCATCTTCAATCGAACCAATTGAGTCAGATTAAACACCGCGAAATCAGTTTTCAAAAAACTCAATTGTAAATCCACCTTCAGTAAAAATTTACAAATAGTAACAATTTGATTAAAATCAACAACGTACAATACTCGTTGGTTATGGGAGTTGATTCGCCATTTGGTATCAAATATTGGTGTATAATGAGCAACATAATCTTCTAAATCACCCAATATTTTTATATAGTACTCCTCTTGTCCAAAACTAGGTGGGCTATTTTGAGTTATGGATACCCATAAAATATCAAATACAGAATCTAAATCTTTAATTAACAAAGTAAAAGGATAGATTGAATCTTCTGTTGATTGTTGTTTGATGAATTTACGTTGAATTTGTAGTAATTGGTCATCGATATAACTAATGAATTTCGATTGTTGTTGTGAGGATAATCTATTATGAGTAGTGGTGGTGGTGGTTGTATTGACATTGGATTTAAGTAGTTGGTATTCTTCATCAAATGGAAGAGTAATTTGTCTGATATTTTGTAAATCAACATTATAAAATACATGCAGATCAGATAAGTCAGCCATTAAACTATTATAGTTGGTTTCCTCTTGTTGTGGATTATTAGTAATTGGTAATTGTTCATTTGTAGTTGGAGTTTGTTCTATGGTCATATCATCATCATCATCATCATCATCGTTATCGTCATACAATTCTGGATTCAAATCAAGGTCCTCATTTTGTAGTTGGGTTGTCGGTAGACTATTTGGCTTGATTTCTTCATTGGGAGCAGGATGAGTTGGACTAGGCGGTGACTGTGGCCGCAGCATAGTGAATAAAGTAGGATGTATTGTTGGTTGTTGCTAATTTTGCAATTGCTTGGTATATGCTTGCTTTCGATAACACGAGAAAGTTTGTGATGTTCTTTTTTTTTTCTGTTTTCTTTTTTCCCCTGTGGGGAGATTACTTTACTGCTCATGCAACGTCTGTGGTGATTAGATTGGTGATACTTTCAGGAGCACAATGCATTGAGTTGCTTCACAAGAGAAACAAACATGTAACTTAGCTCATGCTTGTTTATATCTCATTGAGGGAACGTAATCGTGACGTTTGAACTGAACTGTTCTTAGGAGTAGAAGGATGAGCCACTCCTTTACAAGTAACTAGACGAAAGGCAGCTTCTATTACATGGACATCAAGATCTAATATACGTTGTGGACCCAATAGAGCATAGCTGATAGGCTGATATGGAACTGCTAATAGAAACCAAAACCAATCGTATGTATATAAGAGTGAGTGTGTTCATTTCAAGAGGTGTAATTTTTTGAAATGTATATAGCAGTGATAAAAAACTTACCTAGCTCCAAGTCCTTACAAAGGAGAAACAATAATAATAACATAATCCCAATAGATAATATCCCATTGTGTTTGAGTTTTTATGAGTTTTATTACTGATAGTCTTAGAAGATACATATATACATACATATATACATACATATATACATACATATATACATACATATATAT
>OGTJ01000250.1_pt1 | contig 13875 bp, 9 predicted proteins | sample 1574611 | NCBI WGS metagenome assembly OGTJ01 (sample SAMN03295858, study PRJEB24534) | human gut metagenome | isolation source: fecal sample 1 from infant 9 | host: Homo sapiens | place: USA: Pittsburgh, PA | collected 2014-07
CCCCCATGGTCCCACAAGAGGTATCTACATTTCCATACAATCTCCTCTAATACATCATTTCTTAAATAGCAATACGAACCTCCTATGAAGTCAATTTTCTATTAATAGCAAAACTCTTTTGCAATTTTTCATCACATTTCTTCAAAATATCATCAGCCAATACATCAATCGAATGACTATAAAGCATGTTGTTGAGTCTTGATGGTTCAACTGGTAATTTAAATTGTGATTTCCATTCATCGGTATCCAACTCCTTCTCCCCATTCTTTGCTCTTTCCAAATTTTCATATTTTCTTTGTTGTTTCCATTGTTGAATTTTACCTTGCTCTTTTGAATATTGCCTTTGGTAGTAGTTGAAGTTGTTTTGGTCATAGTTGAATGAATCTACTTGCCCGTATAACGATTCCAACAAGTGAGCGGTTGAATTGGAGTTTGATAACAAGTTGACAACATTGTAATCGGATTCAGTTATTGATGCTGGCTTAGATGACGCCAAATATAAATCGACAAGAGCTTGGTTCTGTACATCAAGCTCCAATTCATCGAATAGATTCAAATATGATATCTTGTTCTTTTCCAAGTCTCTTGATCTCCATTTACCATCAACATAAGCATTCATAAATCCATTGGATAACCTGAGTGCTTTCAAATTTATTTCTTGACCAATACTAGACATATCATGAATCAAGATGAAAATGTTTGGATTTTGTAATTGTTGTTGCGCCAAGGCTTCAACCAATTGACTTGTTACAAAACTACCAGAAACTGTTGACTGGAACCAACCTTGAAATTCGACTCCATAACCCAATTTTTTATAATTCTCCAACAAGTCCTTTTGGTATTGACTTCCACTTTTCGATTTGAACGACCCACCTTCGTATTGATCTGGATAAGGAAATGGGAATGCATGAGTTATATCAACAGTTTTTTCATCTTCAAACCCCAACAACGCGCCAGAAAAGATGGAAGGGTAGTGTTCGGATGTGTGCCTAAGCAACGACAACAATACCGAGGAAGATAATGTGACAGTACTCACAGTAGGTGGGGTGTACTTATTTGATGGCATGACTGAATGGTGGAATATACTACTTTCTTATCAATTTGTTTTCAGTTGAAAAAAAAAATTTTTCACTCAAAGATGGAACAGAAGAAAAAAACCGAAATTTATTAGCAGATATACTCATTTCTACTGTAAGAAGAAACCCCTGCCTTATATCATTATGTCTGAAGTTGATAAAGTTGCTGAGCAAGTGCAAAAGACATACTTGGATGATGTCACTGGTGAACAAGTTTCCAAAACCGAGTTGAAAAAGAGACAAAAACAAAGAGCTATTGAGGCTAGAAAAGCTCAAAAAGCACCCTCTGCTCAAGATACTAAAGCTGCTGGAGGTGCAAAGTCATCTAAAAAGAAAAATGAGTTTGCTGACTTAAACCCCAACCAATTCCACGAAATTAGATCTCGTCAAATTGAAGAATTGAGAGAAAAGAACAATGCCGATCCTTCTGCATTCAATCCTTACCCTCATAAGTTTGAAGTCACTAAAAGGTTGCACGATTTTGTCAAAGAGTATAGTCACTTGAAAAGAGGTGAATCGTTAAAAGACATTACTCTTCAAGTTACTGGTAGAATCATGACCAAAAGAGAATCGGGTTCAAAATTAAAATTTTACGTTTTGAAAGGTGATGGAGTTGAAATACAAGTCATGGCTCAAGCTCAAGATGCTGATTCACCAGAAGCCTTTGAAGAAATGCACGATATTTTGAAAAGAGGTGACATCATTGGTGTTACTGGTTATCCTGGAAGAACCACTCCAGCTAAAGGTGGTGAAGGAGAATTGTCAGTTTTCGCTCAAAAAGTTCAGTTATTAACACCATGCTTGCACATGTTGCCAACTGAACATTATGGATTCAAAGATCAAGAAGCCAGGTACAGAAAACGTTACTTGGATTTAATTATGAATGATTCAAGTAGGGAAAGATTTAGAGTTAGATCAAAAATCATTCAATACATTAGAAAGTTTTTGGATGCTCGTGACTTCGTTGAAGTTGAGACACCAATTTTGAATGTTATTGCTGGTGGTGCCACTGCTAAGCCATTCACTACTCATCATAATGATTTGAATATGGAAATGTTTATGAGAATTGCTCCAGAATTGTTTTTAAAGGAATTGGTTGTTGGTGGTATGGATAGAGTTTATGAAATTGGAAGACAATTTAGAAACGAAGGTATTGATATGACTCATAACCCGGAATTTACCACTTGTGAATTTTATCAAGCTTATGCTGATGTGTATGATTTGATGGACATGACTGAGATGATGTTTTCAGAAATGGTTAAGGAAATCACTGGTGATTACAAAATCACGTATCACCCCGATGGCCCTGAAGGAGAAGCCATGACTTTGGATTTTTCAAGGCCATGGAAGAGAGTTAATATGATTGAAGAGTTGGAGAAAGTTTACAATGTCAAATTCCCCACTGGTGATCAATTACACACTGCTGAAACTGGTGAATTTTTGAAAAAAGTCTTGAAAGACAACAACTTGGAGTGTTCACCACCATTGACTAACGCAAGAATGTTGGACAAATTGGTTGGTGAATTGGAAGATGCATCAATCAATCCAACTTTTATCTTTGGACATCCACAAATGATGTCCCCCTTGGCTAAAAAGGATAGAAAAATCCCCGGGTTATGTGAAAGATTCGAAGTGTTTGTTGCCACCAAGGAAATTTGCAATGCATACACCGAGTTGAATGATCCATTTGATCAAAGAGCTAGATTCGAAGAGCAAGCTAGACAAAAGGCTCAAGGTGATGACGAAGCGCAAATGATTGATGAGACTTTCTGTAATGCCTTAGAGTATGGTTTGCCTCCAACTGCTGGTTGGGGTTGTGGTATTGATCGTTTAGCCATGTTTTTAACTGATTCGAATACCATTAGAGAAGTTTTGTTGTTCCCGACTTTGAAACCAGATGCCTTAGTTTTGAAAGGAGAGGAGCCATTAAAGAATGATGATTAGTAAATATATATATAGTTTTATCTAAATAGAGGAAAGATAGATAAGAATCGCTCTGTATTACCTCCTCGTTAACTTACCATCTCGTTTCATTTCGAGTGCCTTTTTGTATGGCGGTGCAGTTGGTCTTTGAACAGGATCTAAAGTTACAAAATCCAGATCCAATGAGTAGGTGGCATCTGAATCAATATCATTGACGTCGCCACATGCCACAAACTCCACAACCAACCTCTCGTCGTCCTCTTTATTGTCAAACACATCGTCGTTATGCTTTATTCCAGCGCCTTCGAAAAACTCATCCGTCAGTTGGTTTACATCCAATTTGGGTGTCCAGTTCGGTATAGGTTTGTATCCTAGACATACAATAAACGCCTCCAAACTGGTACCCCTCGAACTACGAGGTTTGGCACAATACACCTTTGTGAAAAATTTCAGCAATTGCTTATACATCAAATCAATATCCTTACCACGGAATATCTTGGCAACAAAGGATCCACCTGGTTTTAGGATACATGTAGTTAGTTGAAACGCTGCCCATACAAGTTGGTGTTGCACATATTCATCCAAATCATGCATTCCTGTAACATCTGGAGCACCATCACTGCATACAAAATCAGCCAACCCCTCGTCATCACCGTTACCACCGTCATCATCATTGAAACAGTCCATGATTTGTTGCAATGTTTTTGGGTGGGTTATATCCGCCTGTAAAGTAGTCACATGGTCTATTGGAGTCATTGGTTGTAAATCAACAGCAACAATCCTCGCATCTGGATTAGATCCTAGCTTATGACTAAGCACTTGAGACCAAGACCCTGGTGCTGCACAAAGATCAACGACTCGAGTGATGTTATTTAGTAGGTGGAATTGTTGGTCTAACTGGAGTAGTTTGTAAGCAGATCTTGCTCTGTAGCCATCTTCTTTCGCTCGTCGGTAATACAAGTCTCGTTTATCTTTGCTTGTTTTCCCCATCGTGCTGGTGATATCTCTTTGCAAACTCTCTGCAAACTCTTTGCAATCAATTCGCTACGGGACTACCACAAGAGATTGAAGAGAAGGAAAAAAAAATTTCTATTGTTCCAAGCTTAAACCAAATGAAAATTTTCCAACTGGCTACAACACCACCAGTTAAACCTCTCATGTTGCAACCATACAGGCTACAGGGTAGCATACGATCATTCTCCAAAAGAGCCTTTTTACTGCAAAAGTTTCTCACTCCAAATGAAGTAGTTTCTAAAGCCAAACAAGAACAACTTGAAAATCAACAATTTCAATCACAATTGCGTCAAGATCAATTACCATATATACCAAGGACGTTTAGTTCACACACCACTTTCCAAGAAAACAACAAACGTCCCATCCCTCTCAATGTTGAGTTATTACAATACAAACCATTGAGATTGCCCCAGACTCATGGCGATGAAGTAGCTACGTTGACATTACGTGGATACAATGACGATGACTTGATTCGTATGGGTGAATTTGCATTACGAGCAGCTTATTACTTGGGTATTCCCATGTCGAAATTGGCCTCTCTCAAGACTGAAAAGAGATTGTATACCGTGATTAAGTCGCCATTTGCCCAAGCAAAGACGAAACAAAATTTCCATCGAACCACGTATAACAAGCAGTTGATTGCTTATGATGCTAATCCAGAAGTTGTTGATTTGTGGTTGAGTTATGTTAACAAGTACAAGTTGCAAACTGTTGATATGAAGGCTACGGTTGTAGCGAGAGAAGGTTTGAATTATAATGAAGAAGTGGCTAATTTGGATGACTTTGAATTTCCTCAAGCCTATGAAGGATTGGAGGATCCAGTTGCTCAAAAAGTGAAGGAGTTGTTACAATCAGATGAATTTAAGAAAACTTTATAATCGTTTACATATCTTGTATATAGGTGTAGCTTTATTTTGACAAATCGTCTATCCATAAACATCCCACCCATCTTCTGCCTCTTCTTCTGAATCCTCTTCTTTAGCTTTCCTAATCTCTTCTTCAATCCGTTTTCTTCTATTTTCTTCCACTTCCAAAACATTAGTTCTACACATGGGACAAGTTGAATTTGTCATTAACCAGGGTCCAATACATTCCAAGTCAAAATAATGTTTGGAATTTTTGACACCACAAGGTAATTTAACAATCAATGGATACTTGTCCTCTTTAAACTTATTTGTACATATGGGGCAAAATTCATCATCTAATAATTGAGAAACAGGCACTCGTTCCAAAGTGTCCAAGAAATCCAGATTGACACCTTGTTGTTTAGGATTTGAGTCCAATATATTCAACAACGAGTCAGCAATTTCAGAGTGTTCCAAAGTCCTCAATTGATTCAATGCCGCAGATAATGATTCAAGCGATGTAGCTGACTCGGTGAAGCGGTCATCCAAGGAGGGCGTAGCAACAACGGCAGTGGGATCGGGATTCGTTCGATGTGAGTGGATAAATGAATCAATGATTCCGCTTAATGTGTCATGATTCCTACCTCGTCGTTGCGTATCTTGCGGTTGTGTACGCGTGATGTTGTGTTCCTCTGGTCTAAGGGGTTAGTACAAGGATTATTGGATGAGAATATTGCTTTACGTACCTTCGTAAGTAGACATCCTTAATGTCGCCAAATTGAGCCGAATCAAAGAGATCTGTCAAACTGGGGTAGTATTTTTTTTTTTTTTTTTTGACGGCAAAATTCATACCGAAGTGCCAATTACGAGGGAACAAGATTTGACCACGACACTTCGAAGATTGCAACTACTGTTGCGAGCGTGTTCATACATTAATATACTGCACTAACTATAAACATCCTTTGCCGAAACCATTCGTTCGTTCAATGACCTCTTACTATATGATTCTCCACCTCTATCCAATAAGCCATCTTCTATATCCTCCTCCTCTTCCAGTGCTTCTTCTTTCAAATCACTGTGATTTGGATGATAGTGCGTAAAATAGTCAACATGTTTGACAGTGTTTGTATTACTCAAGAACAACGGTGTCATGGGCGGATCCTCGATCGGCGTTTGCACGGGGTTTAGCACGGGGGAATCATCACCCGTTGCTACTTTATTGGTCGACCCCCTTCTTGTTTTATGTACAAAATATTGTGGCTGGAAATGCAGATGCTGCTGCAGCAGCTGTAGCAGTACCGTTTGACTATTGGCTTGAATTCTACTCATATTGGTGCTTGGTGTTGGAGGCGTTTGTGCAGATAACCAAAAGCGAGAAGGAGAGCCACCCAAAGAAACGGGATCTAAATTTGGTGAGCTAGGTATGGTTCCGGGAATCGATAACAGCATATTAGTGTTGTAATTGGACTGCATCGCAAATGGTTGAAAGCCTACAACCTCGGGTGAACTTCGGCTTGAAACTTGAGATTGTTGTGAATGGTGTTGTTGAAATGGTGGTGACGTAGTGGCTGCTCTTTGATATGGTTGTAATCTTTGTAAATTCGAATACGACGTGGTACGTGATGTTTTCGTCATCGATAAGGACAGTTGTTGTTGTTGCTGCTGTTGTTGTTGCTGCGACTGCTCATTACTCCTCGGCGGTACATCTTGATTCAACGAAAGCAATGAAATGGTTGATGATGACGGTATTAGCTTCCCATCTAGATCTTTCCCCACTGAGCTGGCCAAAAGTTGTGGCTCTGGATGTTCTATATATTGTAAATTGTTTGCGTCCTCTTCGCTTATGACTTCATTTATGCATAATATGGGATGCTCTTGTGACATCGACTGGTATTTCTGTACGTGATGCTGGTGATGAGGAAAAGTTTCTGCTTGTTGCTGTTGTTGTTGTTGCTGGTGTTGTTGTTGTGATATACTAGTGGCGGTAGTGCTATTCTCCCCCGCTAGACCTTTTGAAAGTAACGATCGCCTTTGCTGATGAGCGTTAGTGTGACTATTCATGATGGTATATTGTCTGAGTGATATGAGTGTCTATATATGCATGTATCTTGTTAGAATCCTGCAGATGCATATAACTAAGTTGAGTTTTTGTTGAGAAAAGTTGAAAAAAAAAAAACGTAAATGAGATTATTGTTGTTACACCTTATGCTTCTTTAATGATAAGAAAAAATTTTTATGTTCTTTTCTTGCAACATATATTAGAGATAACACTTCTACTGGAAATTTGACTACATTCATACAAAACTCTTATTCACTGATCAGATGTGAATTCGAATATGAATCGAAAGCTAGCAGTACAACTCTTGTCTGAATACAATTGTCATTCTTATCTCGCCTAGTGGGAGTAAGGGAGGTCATGTTTAAATAATCGGTTGTTGATGAAATAGGAGTAACTACGATAACCAGGTTTATATGCAGTATGATAAATGCTACCAGTCACATTACGGTGGAATTGTTTTGAGCTCAACAACAACAACAACAACAATGGTCCATGAGTCATGAGTCATAAGCATTTACAGATGCTTTAATCATACATACACAGCTAAACATATCTATAACATTAACAATGGGGAGTATTTCCCCAACAAATATTTCTAAGCAAATGCATTTCCTTTAATGCTTTCCTCTATCATTAGGATCTATTTTAAACACTTTATCAGGATTCAAAATCCTATTTGGATCCAAGGCCATTTTAATCTTTCTCATCATATCAATAGTATTCTCCCCCAATTCCAATTGCAAAAAATAACGCTTTGAATTGCCAATCCCATGTTCACCAGTAGCTGTCCCATCATTAGCTATACCCAATTCAACCATCTTATTAACCATTTTCTCAGCTTCATCGTCTTGGCCATCGCGGTAAAAGATACTGGCATGGAAATTACCATCGCCCGCATGAGCAACTATAGTAGATTGGAAGGGAGAATCTTTAATCCAACTGTTAATGATCGTCAAGACATGCGATAATTGAGATAACGGAACCGCTATATCAGTCGGCCACATTTTCACATCTTCATCAATTTCACTACGACTCCAGTTGGTCATGGCGTATAGAGCGTTCTTTCTAGCTGAAAATAACTCTTCTTGTTCTTGCTTGTTTTTGGCAAATTTGAAATTGGATGCATCATTTTCTTTGGTGATGGATTGAAGCACTTTGACACTTTCTTTAACAACTGTGTCATTAATTCCACCGAGCTTGAAGAAAATTGTGGGTGCTTCTAGCATTGGTTTGCTAGTGTATTCGCCGTAGTTCAAACAATGAATCATATTTGCATCTAGCAACTCAATGGCACTAGGCTGTATTCCCAGACGAAACACTTGTGCTACGGTATTTGTGGCATGTGATATCAGCGGGAACTGTACAACAACAACCGTTTCACTTTTCGGTTTGGGATACACTTTAACCACTGCTTCAGTAACAATGCCTAATGTACCTTCACTGCCAACAAACAAACTGGTTAGATTGTATCCCGCTGATGTCTTTCTCGGTCTTCGACGAGTCTTGACTACTGTACCGTCAGCAAGTACTGCAGTCACAGAGATGACATTTGCAGACATTGCTCCATATCGCGATGCGTTGATACCAGACGCATTTGTGGCAATCATCCCCGAGATCAATCCCAGTGGTCCACAATCGGTGCCAAACATTAACCCATATGGTTCCAAGTCCTCGTTGAGTTTTTGCCAATTGACTCCACACTGGACAACCACATCCAAATCATTATCATTGATAGCCAAGACCTTGTTCATTTTGGAAGTATCTACAACGACACCATGACGAGTGGAGTGAAAGTTCCCCTCGATACTAGTACCTCCAGAAAATGGAACCACGGGTATACGTTCACGATTGCAGATTTTTAGTACTTGCGATACTTGCTCGGTGGAAGTTGGATAAATTACATATTGAGGAACTTCTTCCTTCAATGGTTTGTGTGTTGTAAACTCATTACTTGTATGATGATCAATAACAGGTTTAGAACTGAGAACTTCGATACCAAGATCAACTATTTCAGGCATAATTGAAGAAATGTTAGTGCAGTATCTTGGTGAATCAAGTGATTTCAATTTCGTGGTTGACGAATTGGGGAACAAATCAAGTGGTGGGTTAGTCAGCACTTTGTACTGACCATATTTGTATGCACCGTATGATACAACGGCAGTACTGGCAAACCCAAACAAGATTGGTTTCAAAGACAATCTTCTCCAAGACATGACTCAGTGTCCGCTTGACAAATGGTTGGGGAAATACGTCAATTTTATTAAACATTGTGCCGAAGTTGTGAAATTTTTTTGACATACAGGATCACGAGTGCATTCCTAAATAAGTAATAATTGCGCGCTTACCCCAAAGTTTGTCACGTGGAACTGCGCAAAAGAGTAATCCCAGATGTGACTACTGTCTCAACTTCAGTTTATTCAAAATGTCTATTACTAGTCTATAAATATGAGTTGCAGGAAAACAAAAACGATACCTTCCTCAATACTCACCTCCATCAGTAGGGTCAATTTTGAAAATCTTGTCAGGATTCAAAATTCTATTTGGATCCAAGGCCATTTTAATCTTTCTCATCATATCAATCGTATCCTCACCCAACTCCAATTGTAGGAACCTTCGTTTAGCATTGCCGATCCCATGTTCACCAGTGGCAGTTCCATCATTATCAATCCCCAATTGAATCATATTGTTAACAATTGCTTCAACTTCTGCTCTTTGACCCTTTTTATAGAAAATATCAGCGTGGAAATTGCCATCACCTGCATGAGCCAAAATTATTGATTCAAAGGGAGATTTTTTGATCCAGTCGTTAATTTTATCCAAGACGTGTGATAAGCGAGAAAGAGGAACTGCGATATCAGTGACCCAGATTCTTACATCTTCATCAATTTCATTACGACCCCAATTGATCATGGCATAAAATGCATTTTTCCTGGCTGCAAATAACTCTTCTTGTTCTTGTTTATTTCTAGCAAATTTGAAATTGGATGCTTGATTGGTTTGCGTTATGGTTTTGAGGATTTTGACACTTTCATTGACAACTGTGTCATTAATTCCACCGAGCTTGAAGAAAATTGTGGGTGCTTCCAACATTGGTTCACTGGTGAAATCACCATAGTTTAAACAATGCATCATATCTGCATCTAGCAACTCAATGGCACTAGGCTGTATTCCCAGACGAAACACTTGTGCTACGGTATTTGTGGCATGTGATATCAGCGGGAACTGTACAACAACAACCGTTTCACTTTTCGGTTTGGGATACACTTTAACCACTGCTTCAGTAACAATGCCTAATGTACCTTCACTGCCAACAAACAAACTGGTTAGATTGTATCCCGCTGATGTCTTTCTCGGTCTTCGACGAGTCTTGACTACTGTACCGTCAGCAAGTACTGCAGTCACAGAGATGACATTTGCAGACATTGCTCCATATCGCGATGCGTTGATACCAGACGCATTTGTGGCAATCATCCCCGAGATCAATCCCAGTGGTCCACAATCGGTGCCAAACATTAACCCATATGGTTCCAAGTCCTCGTTGAGTTTTTGCCAATTGACTCCACACTGGACAACCACATCCAAATCATTATCATTGATAGCCAAGACCTTGTTCATTTTGGAGGTATCAACAACAATCCCTCTCCGTGTTGAGTGGAAATGGCCCTCAAGACTTGTACCACCCGAAAATGGAACGACGGGTACAAGTTCCCTATTACAAACCTTCAATACTTGTGAAACTTCTTCAGTAGACTTGGGGTAAACGACATAAAGTGGTACTTCATTCTCCAATGGCTTATGCGTAGTAAACTCGTTGCCTGTATGATGATCAATTTCAGGTTTGCTATTGACAACTTCAATACCAAGTTTTGTAATCTCAGGAATGACACGAGATACGTCTTGGCAGTACTTTGGTGAGTCAAGACGAGTTAATTTGGTTGTTGAAGATTTGGGAAACAAGTGATGTGGTGGATTGGTCAACACTTCATATCGACCGTACTTGTAAGCAACGTATGATACTAAAGCTGTGCTAGTTATACCAGCTAATATAGGTCGCAACGGTAGTCTTTTCCAAGGCATTGAAAGAGGGTCAAATGGGAGGTTTTGATGTAATAAAATTGTAAACGAGTTTTGATAGTATATTTTATCGCTGCAAAAATTTAGCCGCGATAGCCACAATTATCATCCAATCAAAAACCGGGCTAGGCCACAAGAGAACGCCTATATTTACTACTCGTTCAATTCATCTTAATAACTTAAATTTTTCGTTAAAACTAACTATACATCACAATTTAAAGAATCAATAGGCAAACCTGCTTACTTGGACAATATTTCAGCAGTTTCATCAGTCTTTTCAAATCTTTCTCTTACGTCAAGTGATGGACGGTTCAACATGGCTTGCAAAGCAGCAGAGTATGGAGCCTTGTCATTACGTGGTGGATTCAATTTCTTGACCAAATCATAGTAGTTTTCGTAAATATCACCATCATATCTTCCAATAGCAGCATTAATAAACATATCTGGCATTTGGAATGAATCAGTCAATCCGACAACATTTGGTCTAACTTGTTTACATAATTTTGGAATAACATCTCTTGACAAGTCAATCATGGCTTCGGATGAAGCAACATTGAAGGCTAAAAAGATATTGGCAAATCTATCCAAAACAATGGTGGCAGCGTATACTTTACCCAAGTCCCACAAGTATGGTTTCAAACCGTCGTCATCATGGGTGTTTACTCTGTCAACAAATGCCTTCAACAAAAAGAGGTGTGAGTTCAATTTGGACAAAGTGACCAAATCAGCACCAACATAGTCGAATTTTTGCGTTCTGACGGTCTTGGCAGTGGCAGAGGCAAATCTGATGATGGCAACTTCCAATGCTTTGATAACCTTGTTGATGTCGGAAAGGTCGTTTGTGTTTTCCAAGATAACCTTGTTGGCTCCTGAGCCAGTGTAATCTTTCAAATTGTTCAAAAACTCTGAACCTCCCTTGATCACCTTACCTTCGTCTTCAATTGCAATGACGTTTCTGATAACTGGCTTAGCAACATTCATACACAAGACGTTGTTATCACCTTCCCAAGTACATTGAACAACCCAATCATTGTAAGCTTTTCCGAAACCATTGTATGCTGAGTAACCATGACCACCACATGCTTGTCTACATTCGTCAATGGCTTGAGCAGCCAACCAAGTACAAGTTGGTTTCAACGAACCAGAATCGACATACAATGCCTTCATGAGAGTAATGGCATTGTCAATACGTTCCTTATCCTCTTCATCAACAGCTTCATCCAATTCTTCCATGGTATCTTCAATAGTCTTTTCAATCTTCAATGCACCGGCTGATATGACATAAGCGGCAGCCAAGTATGGAATCAATCTCTTTTGATGCAATGGATAGTCCAACAATTGTGTTTCCAAAGCATTTGGATCATTTGGATCAACGTTGTCACCTCTAAATTGTCTTCTTCCAATGGCATATCTCAATGCAATGGTAGCAACTCTGGCCAACATTCTGTATGAATCCAAAACCATGGTAACTCTACCTCCTAACAAGGCTGAGTAAGACAATTGTTCCATTGGAGGCATGGTAACTTCACCATCTCTAGAAACTTTACAGTATTTTTGCAACATGAAAAATCTTGGGATTCTGACGGATGAGAACTGAATCCAACCGTTATCAATACCATCTCTTCCCATCTTGGCTCCAATATCACCAACGGAAACACCTGGCATCAAGTCATGGTTAGCGTCTCTCAATGGAACAACAAAGGTCTTGACACCATAATCTTTGCCATCAATCTTCAATCTAGCATAAACAGAACAGTGAGTGGCTGAGTGAGCAGCACCACCAATCCACCATTTAGTAGCACCAACATGTGGAGTGTTGATGATGAATTCGTCATTATCCTTGTCAAAAGTGGCAGTGGTTTCAATACCTTGGACAAAAGAACCATGAGCCAATTCAGTCATACCAAAACAACCATAGATTCCTCTAACATAAGCAGTGTTTTTACTCAAAGACCAGTACAACATTTGTGAGGAAGTACCATTACCTCTTACACAAGAAAGGAACAAACCCAAGTTAACACCAATTCTAGTAAAGACAGCTGGGTCAAAAACACCAATCAATGACAATCTTGTGCTAAAAATATGGATTGGGTCGGTTTCCAAGTATCTTGAAACTCTGTTGATCTTGGCAGCGGTGGCTTCTCTCAATTGTTCTTTGCTCATATCGTAAACGGAACCATCAGTAAACAAGACTGGATCTCTTTCCATCTGTTGAATCAATTCGTTAATCAATTCAGCTTTTTCTTTGGAACCTTCCAAAAAGTATTGCATAGCTTGTGGGTTGAATTTTTGAGCAGCTCTTTCAGTTTCAAGAGATGTCTTTGGGTCTGGACCTTTAGCCAGACTGACATTTTTACCTGTGAATGTGGAAGACATGATAATTTATTTCAATATGTTGTAAAGTTGTAGTTGTAGTAGTAATGTTAAAAGTGTGTAAAACTAGTAAAAATCTGATACGATATATTGAAAAAGTATGAAGAAGGAAAGTAGAAATGATAAAAATCTGGAGAAACGTTTTAATGGGTATTTATATAGTTTGAAAAATATAAAAAATTTGATGGGGTAAAAAGAAAAGTGTCTCTCGATACTACTTGAATTTTTCACAAGATAATTGAAAGTGAAAGAAGGAACATTCTTTTCTGTCTGCCTTTTAAGTTAAAATGCATACCTCTTACCCAATTAGGATTAACTCCGTAAGTGGTGCATATATAGCACGGAGAAAAATATTAAAATAAGAATGACAAGAGACAAGAGACAAAAACAAAAACAACCGAGGTGTCATAGAGTTAAAAGCAGACGGCAAAAAAAAAATCAGAGGAATCTATCCAAGATACACATGACATATATCCTTCTTAGCATATTTGTTATACAAATAACACCCCCC
>OGTJ01000251.1_pt1 | contig 13834 bp, 6 predicted proteins | sample 1574611 | NCBI WGS metagenome assembly OGTJ01 (sample SAMN03295858, study PRJEB24534) | human gut metagenome | isolation source: fecal sample 1 from infant 9 | host: Homo sapiens | place: USA: Pittsburgh, PA | collected 2014-07
GTATTGAGAAGCGGAAAAGTGATTAAACCAGATTATTATCTACTAAAACGTAGAATAGCTTCTTGAGTATAAGATTTACGTTGTATTTTGTACCATGTAGATTACGTAGTTCTCGCTGAGCTTTCTCTCTTCTTTGTCATTGTATCCACCACAGTTGTTGAAGGTCATGTATTACGTGTAGGGACTGGATAATGTAGCCCTCTAACACCTTATATTCAATCACAAACCTAAAAAGAACTAGGTGTTGTCTATGATGAAAAGCAGGTCCTTATTCAAACTATTGGCTTTCAGCTTTTTTGCATTGATTTTCGCACAAAAAGCTCAAACGCAGCACTATTTCTATATACCCCCAGCTTGCAATTTAGCAACGCTTCAACTTGTTTATGTTTTACACTCACTCACAAACCACTCTTCGTCACATAATCGTCCCGAGTTCAATGATTCTGGTGTTGTTTGTAATTCTGCGTGAGAGAAGAACTATCGCACCCAAAAGCTACCTCTTTTTCACAGCTAGTGTCACCTCAGATTGTTCTATGTATATTTACGTGTGCCGATAATTGCAGGTACACCTTCTTTGCAGATTTCTCTCCAGCTCCTGCAGGCTCTACTAAGAGCGTGAGAAAAGAAAGTAACCTTCAGTACAATGTGAAATACTATTATTTTGTGAGCGTTCAGCTCAAACGGTTGTAAAGTGATCAATCGAGCCAGGAGATCATTTAGTTCTACTCAATCCTCGCCAATAACTTATCTGCACTTCAATTGGACATTGCGAAAATAGCTATTCTACTTGTCTTTATGGATGAATCATAACCGATAAGTATACACATACTTTGTTGAAACCTTCTAAAAGAATACTTCAGTGAACGCCTTTGATACGAATTTCTTGCCACAATCCTTAGCAGGACACTTTGTTGGAGCAAATATGCTAGGATTCTTTATAGTGAAACCTGATGGGGCATCTTTTGGCTTCCTCGAAGGTCGTCCTGCGATATTCTTGACACACCTTCCACAAAACGTATGGCCACATTTAGAAGCAAATACTCTCTTGCTCAAATCATGATCAGCGTCAGTGAATGGGTTAACGCAAAACCACGGTGCTTGAGTTTGGTATTCTTCAGCATACTTGGCAAAATTTAAATCGTATTTCGGGTCTCCTTTAAACTCTTCAGGAGCTCCCTCTCCTAAACAAACACTGCACAATTCACAAACAAGGTTATCATCAGCACTGATTTTGTTTGTGTGCGTGCCTTTGGCATTCTCAGCTTCAGCAAGTTTTTGCTTCTCTGCCATTGATTTTCTATTATAATTCGATTCCCTTTCCATGATTGCATTTGCCGTTCTATTATTATCTTCCTCAATTCTTTGCATTATGTTGTTTTCAAAAGCTTCAGACAGCATGTCTCTTCCAGGCATATTGTGGAAAAAAACATCTGGTATCAAATCAGAAAGATTGAAATTGATTCTCACAAAATCGGGAATGGCACCGTGTGCATATAATGAGCTACGCCTAGTGGGTCTGGGAGGTTGACGTTGATTGTGGGCACCACGACCCCTACCTCTATTCTGCCTTCCAACACCAGTACCTGGTCGTACACCGTCGTTCTCTAAAACGTGAAAATGCATACTATGTGAACCTCCTGGTGGTATTTGAATTCGACGTGTTAAAGTTTGTCGATGTGGAGGGGGAAGCCGACTGCCGCGTGAGCTACGAGCGACAGGAACGCGCCCAACTCGCCTTCTGACATTACGTGGCGGTAAAGATTGATCTTCCTGAGATCGCTGTAGTGAATGTTGGCTTTGTGTCAAGTTGGGATCGGGCTGGTACTCAATATACCCCGATGGCGTATCGATATGCGTGGTCGGTAAATGATCGGTCGACAACAGAGAATCTGGTTCACCAGGTAAACTCAAATCAAAGTAGTTGTCCGGAAGTGCATTTGAACTACTAGCACGGTTTGCCCTACGCGCCGTATCGTTGTATGGTCTGTTTGTATCGAAGTGGTCGTGTCTTGAATTTGGTGTGGTATTGATGGATATAATCTCTATTTCGTCATCGCTGTCATTCTCGTCTTCTCGAAACCTTACTCGTCGCTCTGGGTGAACATGTCCTTGCCCTGAGGGAGACCTTGCTGGAGATTGTATAATTCCAGTAGGCTCGTCACCCCCAAATCTCACGCGTGGTGGTGGTTGCGAACGCCGCGTTTGATTGCTATGTTGACTATTTTGTTCGTTGGTTAGATCTATAACAGAGTCGTCATCGTCCGATAAATTTATGACCTCCGGTTCTCGACCGCTTTCTCTTCTCCTTTTCCTCCTAAAGTCTCCAGATGTAGCTGACATGTTATTACTCATAAAATCAGCGTTCAAATGGGAATATGTGTGGAATGATTGGTGTTGCCTTCAAAGCTTGCAATACCAATGAACTTTTTATGCGCTCAAAAACCCAAAACAAAGACTTGATTTTCTTTTTTTCCGCCCTTCTCTCTTCCTTATCAAAAATATACGCACGTGATTGAATTTATTGTACCTATACAAAGGTACAAGTCTATCTATAATTAATTACTAATACAAATACATACATGCCCTTTTATGATTGTTACTTGGATGGAGTACTCAAGCTTAAATTCAAACTCTGACCAAGCAACTTCATTTGATCGAAAATTGCTTCTTTATTCAAAATCACCTCGTCCTTATCATCATCAGGTTTGACATTGATGCCTAAATTGGTTCTGAATTTCTTCTTAGACAAATTTGAAGGAACAAACAATCCCCCAATAACGTTCATATTGTCCTTGCATAATCCAGTAAACTTCCTTACTGAGAATATAATGGCATCTCCGAATTTCTTCTCCAAGTCTTCATAAAAAGCTTGAACAAAATCACGTTTGGATGAAATGTCATCTGGGTATGAGGTCAAGGGTTCAATCAAATTTTTGAACGCATTTGTCGGTAAAATTCCCGACGAAGTGATGAGATTTTGCGCCTTCACCTCCAAAACGAAATCATAATCCTTCAATGCAGGAGTGAACAATGAATCCAAAAAGCTTTCATTAATTCCATTGTAATTTAACAAGGTCGTTGCTGCTCTTGCAAGCGCGGTTAGCCTAGCAGCAATGGGTAAAGTGAGATTGCTTGACCACAAAATTCCGGATGGGTCATCCTTTGAACCGACAAAAAACTGGGTTTTGATCCCTGTAGGGTCTGCCTCTCTAATCTTGTTGAAATTTTGCTCAATGACCCTATATGCTTGGATCGTCAACTTGTCACTTAACGTGGAGTCAGTTTCTGCGGTGCTCTTAACAGCATCCAATATAAGGGGTGTATCTCTCCAATTCCAATTGGCCAAAAAAAAGAGTACTTGCAAAAACCCGTTTTCCACCGAGTTAGGGACGGAATATGGCGCTGGATCAACAAATGGTTTCAAAGCAATCAACTCAACCAACTCCTCGTCGAAATGCTTCAAAAGTAGCTGAGAGTCTAGCCATAATTTTACCAATCTTACCGTGGGTGAGTAATACGGGAAATGTTGCGCCAATTGACTAATCGTTCTTGTATGCTTCAACGACGTTTGATACTTTTGATTGAACTTCACGTAGACATCCTGTGCAATTGACTTTTGTTTATCGGCATTACTTACAGCTCTGAGGTACAACACTTCGTCTCGTTCAGTAAGCACCCTAAGTCTAAAACCAAATCCCTCTGGAGTCAATATATTCAACACGCAAACATCCTGGTTAAAAGGGATTGAATCATCCAGCGTAATGAATGTGTTGTACTCGGTGTTTTTCAACATTTCAGACATTTTCAATAAAAGCGCGGTTTTGGTCTTTTCTAAGGCTTTTAACTCATCAGGCCATTTGGATGAGATTTCAAACTGAATCACACAATCATTCCAATAATCTGGATTGGAAACTGCAAACGGAACAGGTTGTAGCAATGATGTGTATCTCAATGATGAAGAGGCAGGTAAAACCGACTTGATACTCAAAGGTAATTCCAAATTAATCAATGATTTGGCCAAGTTATCAAAAGAGTTGCGCAAAATGGTAAAACTGGATAATGAATGTGAGACTTGATTTGATGTCGTTGATAGCAACGAAAGCGGAAGTCTTTTTTCATACAAGCCACATTCAGTATGTATCGATTGAGCAACCTCAGCCAGTATATGCAAACCCAACGCGTACTTGATAATTGAAATCACTATGGGCTCCCTATCAACGATATTCCAAACAACACAGTGCTGAACTGACCCATCTTTAAAGCGCCTTAAAGAAGCCTTTGCGCCCCAGAATGATCTGAATGCAGCTCCCTTTTCTTTCTCTTCATTATCAGGACCTTTAGTCACCACCTTGTCACATTCATCCGGATTTAATAATAAGCCAACAGCCCAATTATTGGACAGGTTTGTGGGCTTCCTTTTGTGAATGGAGAAATGGATTTTGGTATTCTCTTTCCAAACACTTACGAGCTTCACTCTATCACCTAAAGCTCGTTTTATGAGGCTATAGACCTTGCTCTTCATATAATTGTCAAAAGTTATAAACCTTATCTTTTCCATCGGTCCAAAACTTTCTATCGAGCTTTCATCAATGCTCAAGGACAACAAAATGTCAAACTTGAGGTACTCAAGATTTGATTTTTGAAGCAAGATCGGATCAAACCTATCCTTAACCACGTCGTTCAATAAATCCAATGTTTGTGTTGCTTTGATTCTGAGCTCTTCGTATGAAGCAATCGTCATTTTCCACAAGACATTTATCTTGGTGTTTTTGTCAAAAATGGTGGGTACATTGAATCCATCTGCCTTGTACTTGGCTGGAATAAGTTCACCTATCTCTGATGAAAAGGACAAGTACCCCGAGTTGAGATCCATGGTGGCCAAGTATTTGATGGCACCTTTGAATAGTTGATAGGACGAAAAACCAGACAATAAGATCTTATTTCCATTCATACCTCCACCATGAAGTAATGCACTTAATAAAATCGCAAATTCGAAGTGTCCAAAACCTCCACCACCGAAAGTCGAGCTGAATCCCCTTTGTTGTAACCACAATCTCCCCAATATACAAGCTTCTCTGAATGATTCGGTAGATTTCTTCATGGAGTACAAAAATTTGAGATAGTAGTCATACGATGATTGCATCAAGATACTCGAGTTATACAATGGAGTTGGTGGTAACTCTTCACTTTCGGATTGGATTCTGATACAATTTTTATCTGGAAGTAGCTTTTTCGACTCAAAAATGTTGAATGGAAATGCTGGAATCAAGTTGATTTTGTACTTTGTTTTGAAAAAGACAAGATCATCAGGATTCTCAGTTTGAATACTTTCGATATGCAAAATAGGACACAATACATCATCGTTGAAATATGTGTAGGTGATCTTGACGGGTAGATTATTTTTCTTTGTCAACGGTATCAAATGGTCTGCCAAATAGGCCAAGTAAAATGCTCGCTTGTGCAATCCTCGGTAGTTCAAATAATCCTTTGGTTGGAATATAGAACTTGGCATCGTCAAAGCAATATCAATCGACAGGCCATGGCTGATACCAGTTTTCAACCCATACGAACCAATCAACGATAAATCCTCTGGTTGCCCATAGGAAAAAGTGTACTTGATGTTTGTAGGTTTTGGATCAGGGAAAGGAATAGCCACCTTCTTGTGGTTGAATAGCCCTTCCGCCTCTTGTAAAGATAAATTTTCAGCAGGTGGGATCTCTTTTATCAAATCGTGTAACCTGTGCAATACTTTGTCCATCACCTCTTCATGACTTTTCTTGACCTTCACCTCTTTCATAAGTTCGTCTATTTGAAGTTTGAAAATGTTGGATTTGAAGAGTTCGGCAGTCTCGCGAGCTAGTTGTATATCCTGTGCTGTAAGTTGCGATTTTTGTTTCCTCGAGGTATCTGCATGGGGTTTATCTTCGTCGACAATATCTTCTTCGCTACTGATTCCCTCTTCCTGACCCTCCTCTTCTTCTTTGACAAGGCTCGATTGGGACTCCTCCTCGACAAGTTGGCCATTGTGGTTGTGGTCATTTTTGATATTTAATTGAATGCCTTTTGACCCTGAAGTATGGTCAGTAGGGTCAACCTTGGCATATTTGATCTTTGATCCTTCAACATTGTCTGACTTCCTCTTGGCCATCACAGAAATGACAAATGGTTTTGATACTGAGGACACGTGTGATAGTTTGAGGGTGGTGTTTACCTTTGAAAAGATTACTTCTACACCGTCTTTCAAAAGGAAACTTTTTTTTTTTTTTTCATCTTCATTCTCTTCTCTTCGCTTCTCTCTTGTACTTTTTCTGAGGTAAAACAAACAGATTAGAGTGAAAAAGATTTGAAAGATAGTTGAAATGTAGATGTAGAACACAGCACACATGAACCGGTCCAACGAAGCTCAATAGAAAGGTCTCTTTCTCGTACTAGCTACCAAGGGAGATATATGGACACAGTCAATGCAAAACCTTGAGTTGCATTAGCAAAATTGATCTGCACACTACTTAACTTTACAGACGCTACCAACAACCCTGAAACTTTTATACGACAAAACAGATTTGTCGTATTTCACGAGCTGTACATCCCCACTCCTCAATTGAGCACTCACTTCAGTTTCTATATAGTTTCACACCATTCAGCGCAATCTTATTCACCCCTTTAAATATTCATAACCACTATATACACCACACATCCACGTTTATCAAATGTACTATTCAGATGAGCTTAACTTGCCAAAGACAGATTCGTCAAGATGGAGACTAAGAACAGATCCAGTTGGAAGGGAAACGTGGCATTACGTATCAGAAGAGGAAAAAACACACGAGACACAATCGTCATATGTTCAATGGCTTTTGAAATCACCAGATTTTGTACCCCCAGCAGCCACCAGGGTTGAATCTCCATCTGAAGCATTGGAAAAGGGTGCAGATTTTCTTAAACTCTTGCAATTGGAAAATGGAATTTTCCCTTGCCAATACAAAGGGCCCATGTTTATGACAATAGGATATGTTGCTGCCAATTATTTCAGTGGTAATCCAATTCCTGAACCATTCAGGGTGGAGATGATAAGGTACATTGTCAATACAGCTAACCCTGTGGATGGAGGTTGGGGGTTGCATTCGGTCGATAAATCTACTTGCTTCGGAACAACTATGAATTATTTGTGTCTTCGTTTGTTGGGATTGGGTCCGGATCATCCTGTTTTGGTTAAGGCGAGGAAAACTTTACATCGTTTGGGAGGTGCAATAAGGAATCCACACTGGGGCAAGGCATGGTTGGCAGTATTGAATTTGTATGATTGGGAGGGTGTCAACCCTGCCCCACCTGAGCTATGGACCCTACCTTATAGTATGCCAATTCATCCTGGAAGATGGTGGGTACACACTAGGGCAATATACTTACCATTGGGTTATTTACTGGCAAATAAAGTGACATGTAAACTAGACCCAACTTTGGAAGAGCTAAGAAATGAAATTTACTTACCCAATCAATTACCGTACGAGTCAATCGATTTCAGTGCAAACAGAAATAATGTTTGTGGTGTTGACTTGTATTATCCACATACAAAAATTCTTGACTGTGCTAATTATGTTTTGAGCAAGTGGGAGAAAATCCGTCCCAGTTGGTTGTTGAATTGGGTAAACAAAAAGGTTTACGACTTGATTGAGAAGGAGTATCAAAATACGGATTATTTGTGTATTGCTCCGGTAAGCTTCTCAATGAACATGGTGGTCACTTTCCATAGGGAGGGTCCACATTCTAAAAACTTTTTAGGATTGCAAAATAGAATGAATGACGTATTATTCCATGGGCCACAAGGTATGACAGTGATGGGTACAAATGGGGTCCAAGTTTGGGATGCAGCATTTATGGTTCAATACTTTTTTATGAGTGGGTTGGTTGATGACGAAAAATACCATGAAATGATTAGAAGATCCTATCTTTTCTTGGTGAGATCTCAATTTACTGATAATTGCGTTGAAGGTAGTTTCAGGGATAGAAGAAAAGGTGCTTGGCCATTCAGCACTAAAGACCAAGGATACACAGTTAGTGATTGTACTGCTGAAGCGATGAAGGCGATAATAATGGTGCGAAATGATGAAAGGTTCAAGGATATTAAGGACGTGATTGAGGATGAGAAACTTTACGATGCAATTGAAGTCTTGTTGCAGATCCAAAATGTTGGAGATTGGGAATACGGATCCTTTTCTACATACGAGGGAATCAAATCTACAGTATTGTTGGAGAAATTGAACCCTGCTGAAGTATTCAACAACATCATGGTTGAATACCCGTATGTTGAATGCACGGACTCGTCAGTGTTGGGCCTCACATATTTCCACAAACACTATCCACAATATAAGCCAAAAGTTATCCAAAGTGCCATTGATAGCGCAATAGAGTATATAAGGGCAGCACAAAGCAAAGTGGATGGATCGTGGTATGGTTGCTGGGGGATTTGCTACACTTATGCATCCATGTTTGCCCTTGAAGCCTTCAACAGTGTGGGATTGAACTATTCAAATTCAGAATCCGTCAAAAGAGGATGCGACTTTCTCATATCAAAGCAATTGAAAGATGGTGGGTGGTCCGAATCAATGAAATCGTGCGAAACCCATACTTATGTCAATGGTGAGAAATCACTAGTTGTGCAAACAGCATGGGCATTGATTGGGTTAATCTTGGCTGACTATCCCGATGATGAGCCTATTTGGAAGGGAATCCAATTGCTTATGGACCGTCAGTTGCCAACAGGTGAATGGTCATTTGAAGATGTTGAAGGTGTGTTTAATCACAGTTGTGCGATAGAGTACCCTTCATACAGATTCCTATTTCCAATCAAGGCGTTAGGATTGTACGTGAAGAGAAAGTCGAGTAAAGAATAGACAACTGAGTAGCAGCTTTTTTGCAAAGTATGGTCAAGTATCCCAAAAGTATTTGTTTTTACTTTGTGGTGAACCGACGCTACCACTTTCGTATGTACCTTTGACGAATCATCTTTCAATGAATGTAAATTACTAATCTAATCGCTACCGGTTGCATACATCTCTAATCAACATCAGTACACGGTTGACCAAACAGACAACTTATAGGCTTTGGTAACGATAACTACTGAAACTTTCATGAACACAAAGTCATTCAGTGCTATTTTTACCGTACTACATGCGTTTATCATTGGTGTTTTGGTTGTGACGTTTTTTGAAACAGTGAAACAAGATGAATCCGTAATTGATGGACCAGCAAGGGTTTTTGGATGCATAACAGTTGGTGCAATAGCTGCGTTGTTAGCTTACATGACAAGGTTTATTTATGAGTTGATTGTGTTGCAACAGTCACACTATAGGTTGGTGTTGACACTCAATGGCCAATCTTCGTATGAGACGTTCTATCAGCCTATACTCGAAGAAGTTGTTAAAATTGCCGTAGTTACATTGTTCCAACAAACCAAATGTCACCGGGCTCTAAATCCATTCGAAATGTCCTTGATGTGGTGCGGATTCATTCTTCCTTCTATGGCAATATATTCTTATAATCCTCGTGGATACGCTCAAAAGTATGCAAAATTTTTAGCCTATTATCAATCTTGGCTCATTCAATTGCGTGGTGAAGTTCCCAGATCGTCAGAAGAAACACGTCGCTTTTCCAAGGTATGGAGCAATTTGGTCTGTGAGAATATGGAGCTGCAAATGCATGACAAAGAACGTCGCCGGTCAACAATTTCTTCAGACAAATCACACCGTAGTGGCCACCGACTAAACGCAAAGATAAGTTCGAAAATGCTTCCGAATGAGTTCAATTTGAGAGATGGTGTGGGTAGGAATAATTCGAGCTCAACAGCCGCACATGGCATCGATATCCCTTGTCCTGTTGAAGAAGGGATTGTTTCTGGTGATGAATTACACTCCAAAACAATTCAAAGAATGTATTCCGTTTCGCCGAAAGACACTTACCATTTGATCCAGGCTGTCGCAATAGCTACTTTTGGTGATGATGAAGAGGACGATGAACGGGAAGAGCCGACTGTATGCACTGACGAAACGGGTGCATGCCCCAACTCATCAAGATTTCTTCCGGAAGTTGAGGAGGTTTTTGAAAACATCGACGACTCATTTGACGAAGGGCAGAGTTTAGTTGAGGAAAATCATGCACATTATAAACAACCCATGTTGGGCGCGCACTTCCAGAGTGCAGTGCTTGATTGTTGTGTGCCGAACAACTCAAATGGCAGAGGGGTACCTGAGACTTCATTCGATACGCCAAGGCGCCTTTATGAAGTAAGTCTGAAGCATGATGCTATTCTGTTTAAACAAAGAACGTTAAAATTTATCAACTGGTGGTCTTGGTTGTGCACCGTGTTACTACCCATAGGTGAAACCGCCCCCCGTTTAAGAAGTTCCACCTCGTCATATCTTACACCCTTAATTTCCAACACTCAGTTTGTGGATGAAAGGTTCCCATTACTCAAACTGAAGCTTTCAAACTATAATATGAATGGGGGTAGAGTACAAGAAGATGAATATGAACGAGAGCAATATATGATTAAAGACAAGTCTGTTGCTAGAGCTTACGACTTTAAAGTTTTCTTGTCGTATTATTTTGATATATCATTGAGTCCGCTTGCGCAGCCATTTGCGCTCGATAAATGGTTTATGAAATACGGCCAGTTACTTACAGATACCAGTTTCATTTGGATTTTTCTAGACGAGTTAAATTCAATGGTATGGCAAATGTTTGTTTTTCAAATGATTGCTCTTTTCTTGAACGATCTTCTGTTTGGCAATATGGCCGCTTTCGTTTTGCCCGTCGTGATTATCAAGCTATTTCGAATGAATTATTTACGAAGTTATGAGAAGAGATTTGATTTTAGGATCATCATCACCACTGAGTTCATCACATGCACGGTTCTATATTGCGGCCTGCTTTTGTATATAATAAATAAATAACTCTGTGTAAAGTCTATATGATCTCAATTTCCGTATAATTTAATCTTGTCTAAGAACTTTGGGTTTGTGTAAGAAAAGTCCTTCATATGGAAAGTATCCTTCAAGATCAGGGAATTTTGCTGTGGCGTGAATGTCATTTCCGTGAACTCATCATCAAAATTTTCCGCAAGAACCGGATCGGTGATGATGGGTAATATTGGAGGCAATATAGCATTTGCAACATTATCATCAAGATCGATTTTCTCCAATGAACTCCAATCAATGTGTCTAAAGAAATTGTGCTTCTTGTACTTTTCCCATTCGCCATCCACATCAAATCTCTTTTCAGGATCGACCTGTAGCATTTTCCTTAAAAAGTCCTTTGCATCGTTGCTCAAATAGAATGGAAACTTCAAAGTCTTTTTGGAGTTTTTAATTTTTTTCAACACCTTATCAGGATCCAGCCCTGTAAACGGAGGAGCTCCCGTCAAAAGGTCATAGGCTACACAGCCTAAGCTCCACCAATCAACGCCATAATCATACTCTTCTCCCATGATGACTTCTGGAGCCATATATTGAATTGTTCCAGTAATTGAGTTTAGCTTATCTTCATCTGATGCAACTTTGCTGAGACCAAAATCAGTCAATACTAAATGACCTTGCGAATTAAGCATGCAATTTTCTGGTTTCAAGTCACGGTAGATTACTTTCACTTTTGTATGCAAGTAGTGAAGTGCCAAACTGCATTGGGCTAAGTAATATGCAGCATTTTTCTCACTCATAAACTTCTCCATTGACAAATGGTGAAACAACTCACCTCCTTGCAAGTATTCTAATATGAGATACAATTTGTTATTGTCCTGAAAGGCGTAATAAAGCTTGACAATATTTGGATGGTGAACTATTCCCAAAATTTGCTTTTCATTCAAAGTTCTTTGGTAATTTTTAGTGTGAATTTTTGGTCCGTCATCCTCGGATCCTTCGTCATTTTCATCTCGGTTTATAATCATTGAGGCTTTCAAAAGTTGTTTTTGAGCAAACAAGTGACCCGTCCTCAAGTCCCTGACAAGAAGTACCTTACCATAGCTGCCTTTTCCCAACACCTTGATGGGCTCAAAGTCGGATAATTTCGGCTTGTACGCAGAGTTTCTTTCATTATTGATAGCAATGGTTGGATCAATATCATTTGTGAAGCTAGTAGAGACATAATCCTCTTGAATTTTCACCTCATAGGAAGACACTATCGACGATCTTCGACGTGGTCTGCCAGGCACCGGCAAGTTTTGAGTTTGATTAGCACTACGACGTTTGATGTGTATCGGGGTTGCTCTGGTGGAAAAGGCGTCGTCTATAGTATCGGTTGCCTCGAACGAGTCAAGAACATCCTCTTTTTGAACCAGAAAGGGGGCAGTTTCGTCTATCAATTTGTAATTCAACGACAGTGAATTATCGATGTCATGAGCTGGAGGTTCATTTTCAAACGTCAAGTGTTTCATTGCGTTCAGCAACTGGGATGCACACCCGTCCATGTCAAATATGTCAGCCATAACTTGGGTTTATATCATTGAGGAACTCCACTTTTTATTTAAGGCCGACAACTTTCTTTCTTTTCAATCCGGTGTAAAAAATCGTGTCTAATCCCATGTGGTCCTTTGTTGCACAAAATTTGCGAGGGAATTTAGCAAAAAAGAACAGTACGCTACCAAAGCATACGACGCTACCACAAGAAAATTTTTTCACACACACTCTTCTCTCTCTCTCTCTCTCTTTCTTGAGAATATAAATAGAGGAAAGAATATCTCATCAGCTAGAATTTTCTCATCTCATCTTGCAATTTTTTTATTTTTCACATTATCAAAACATATCACTTTATTCAAGAATCAATTTACTGCTTGTTGCAAAGATCCTTCTAAAGGTTGAGGTTATTTGTATATATGGATATAACGTACCCGCATACCCAAATGTATTTCAACCTAGAAGGCGACTTTTCAATCAGGTTTTCCAGTACACCTCCAATTTTTTGGGATATTGTTTACATGATGAAATTTTGTTCACTTCTTTCCTAGTCTGATTCTCGACTATGATTCCAGACAACGTCAATTACTTGCTGCTTTTCAAATTGCGCTATTCCTTTTTTGGGATGTGCTTGAATTGCGTGCTTATACTTGCCAGTATCTACATTTCTGATAAACAATTCCAAATAAGAGGTTACTTTTGTGGAAAACCATGTGTCGTGTGATGTGATGTGATTGTTGATGATTGGTTTTTAATTGCAAGGTCGGAACTAGTGTCCACTTTGTAATGATGCTAAACAAATTGAAAAAGATGAAAAGGAGAAAAGTTTTACACAGGTGTTTATGCATTGAACACTGCAATGCTTTTTGCATTAGATGAAGTTTCCAGATATTAAGGTGATGAAAACTGTACCAAAACATTCGCAGTTTCCTCGGTAGCATACGACACGAACCTAATTCTTGTATGTCAGTGACCGTCGAAATGACCTTCCTTTGGATGTCTGATTAATTATCTGGAACTTCGCGAATTGCGAAGGCATTGTAAGTTGATACCAATGAGGTGGCTTTCTCTGAATTCGTTTGATTTGTTTGGCTAAAACGATCTATAGGTTTATAGTGTTTTTACTCTATATACAAACTATTTTCTGTGCCTCCGCAACCGACACACCAATGTAGATTTTTATTAGAATCAAGTTGAAGCACGTGCTCATAAAGCAGAGGATAGAAGAAATAGGTATTAGAGAGCACAACAAAGAGATCATCATCTACAACCTGGTCCATTCTCAACACCGAGCTTCCCTAGGAATGTAAAACAAAAGATGTCAAATCATGAAAACATAAAAAAACAAAACTGACAAAGTTACCAGCAGCAACAAAACTGCATCAGCAAACATC
>OGTJ01000252.1_pt1 | contig 13760 bp, 9 predicted proteins | sample 1574611 | NCBI WGS metagenome assembly OGTJ01 (sample SAMN03295858, study PRJEB24534) | human gut metagenome | isolation source: fecal sample 1 from infant 9 | host: Homo sapiens | place: USA: Pittsburgh, PA | collected 2014-07
GTAAGTCTATCTCCGGTGTAAGAACACGATGAGTTTTTCATTCTCTGAATCCCTGATACAGCTTTGTAAGGAATGACGTTCCGTGTGCATATATATTGTGCTTATATTGTAGAGCAAGCACCCCCAAATATGACAACCCATGGTGCAGATACCGCAATGTGAGCCTCAATCCAATATCAAGTGTTCGGGGTTGAAGATTTCAAAAATGTTTTGGAAACTTAAACTTTAACGTTATGTTTCAAGCCCTATGGATATTTTGTTCATTGGTTACAATTGCATCCTACGATATGGCCTACTGCGTCAGAAAAGATGATCACGGAATGCGGTATCTAGCTTGTTGAGCCATACGATGTTGCTTGCCAACCTCTGGGTAGGACAACTCTCCCTACTTTTGCCAACGCGACATTTCCAAATGGAAAAACAAACGTATCCAAAGTAGACTCAAAGTGGCTTCATAGAAAGTTTCAAAATTTGAAGTTGTTTTCCGAGTTATTGATTTCGTCTCTCAGTTCATCGCACAAGAATGGTATCCCTGGCCCTCCTCCGTTCAAAATCCTCTATCCCTACAGATGGACCTCATCTATTGTAACCAAAATATAGAAATTAAAACAGGGGAAGGGTGGTGTGCATTGTTTTCTTTTTTGGTTGTCAATATATTATCAATTACTATTTTTGCACTCATTAATGAAATGATGATTACACGTGCAATAAGAAACATTCAAGTATGATGGTTGTGTATTTGGCCAGATCTTCCATAAGTTACTGCAAATAATATTGGCACTGAGGATACCCAACACTTCGGTAGGGAAAGCTTCAATCTTCGGCCCATTAGAAGAGCTTTACAATAAATATAACTATGCGAAGTTGCTAATCAAGCAACAAAGTGGACACATAAATTCAGATTGAAATGCAATATTGTAACAAACTAAATACAAAAACTACATAAACTACTTAACTAAACAATTCACGCTTTCTCTCCCAATACTTCATCAACATTTTTAACACTATGTTGCTCCTCATAATCTGATTCTGTGCCATCAAGGTTACTCTTTGGTCCAGTGTATGTTCTCCAAGCCCAAGCATAATAATAAATAACTGACAATAACCAAATTCCTCCATTGATTACGCATGTGTAATTCATGCTATCTTTGTCAACCGTCCTATTCTCTGGGAACATGCTCATAATGATGGCAAAGACAATCCACAAAACCGTAATTATATTGATGATGAATGTTAATGTGTTTCCAAAATGGAATGGTCCTGGGATGAACTTTTTACGGCCGTAGGGTAAGCACACAAGAAATACAGGCATACCCCAGGCTAAGTTGTTGGACGTAATTGCCAACGAGAACAATGCCCCTGACCCGGCAGAGCCTGGAATAAGACATAAGCAGCCAATCACCAATGCGCAAATGGCTGCAAATATGGTTGCTCTGATTGGTACTTTGATTTTTGGATCAACATACTTCACCCACTTGTAAACCCCTGGTAAGCCATCATCTCTTGCAAAAGACCAGATTTGCCTCGATAATGCGATTGTCAATGAGATTGCCATAAGGTATTGACCCACACAAATCAACGACATGAAAGCCACAGTCCATTTCTTTCCCAATGCATCGTAGATTATTTGAGCTAAAGGTGAGCCGGTTTCTGCTGCAACAATACGAGCAACATTTCCATCCTTAATACATGCAGCACAAACAACAATAACTACCCATCCCAAGAACCAGCAAGCACAGATGGATCCCAAGATTCCCACAGGAATAGACCTTTGTGCGTTCAAAGCCTCTTCTGAGCAATGGATAACTGAGTCAAATGAACCGATGGTCCAAACTGCTGTATTGAACGACATTATGGCACTCCATCCAATGGGCCACTCTCTTGAATTTTCATATGTGCCAAAGATAAATCCTCTTCCATTGAAACTATGATGTCTTCCAAAGCCAGCGGGTACTGCAATGATGAATAGTAAAACCAAGAATACATTGACACAAATTGATACTGTTTGAAACTTGGCAGCATGCTTGGTGGTTAAACAGGATATGACCATACACAGGACAATACAAGCAGCAAATACACCATATGATTTTGCATTGGTAATATTAAAATCATTGTCCTTTGAAACTGAAACAGCCGACAACACCTCGGTTGCAAACCCAAAACTGATACTGCAAATAGCACCAGTCAATCCAAGTGAATTTGAGCAACCGATCATAAAGCTCAATGGGACTCTGAATGTATCGGGACAGTAGTAGTTTGTGTAATAATACAACCCTCCACTGGTTGGTATGGCACTACCCAAGAAACTCATTGACAATCCAATGCAAAAGATGAAGAAACTAGCAATAAACCAACCCCAGACAAGACCAGCCGGTCCAGAGGCTATACCAATATTGAACACTGAGGCAATACTGGGTAGAAGACCCATAATTGAAAACGCTATTCCAAAAACTTGTATGGTTGAATAATGACGTCTCAACTCTTGCTTGTAACCAATTTGGTGCAATAATTCGACATCTCCTAAATTGTGTTGTGGATCAACGTGTCTAACCTCTGATGCTGAGGTGACAATGTGATGTAAACTGTGCACGGGTGAAAACGTTGACATGTTTGATACGAGGTGAATCAATTGGGTACATTGTTGAGATCTTTACGAAGAGTAGACGATTACGACTCTTTTATACACTGTTGCAAAAATGATGTTGCAAACTAATCAAATCTCCACAACTCTATCTTAGCGGCTTTTTTACCAGTCAGTTGGCGGAGTTTGCTTCAAGATAACACGTATAAACTGCCTATGGAAAATGATATCATGGGACGATAAAGTATAGCTTAATCTAAAAAGCCTTTTTTTCTTAATAAAGTTTCACAAAGGAACAACAGTATAGGGTAAACTAATTTCCAACAACGTAATACTATATCGGCGTTTGTGGTGTAGTCTCTTCTGCAGTAATCACTGCCCCTCCTTTTTTCCAACACCAAAGTTTAGTCTAATTAAACCCACCTTCCCCCCCCCCCCACTCCACTACGAAGCTTTGCTGCATACTTTTCGCATGTGTATGTAACGGAAATTTCAATGAAAAGGAACGAAACGTTTGTCACTTTTATGCGGGCTATTCCGAAGACGATGTTATAAACCCATAATTTCAAAGGGGGTTATAAAAAAATTGTTGGAAAATAATATATCAAAGGTTGTATTTTCTGATTCAATTATATAATAAACTTAAGTGGCAAAACTAACACAATGGTTGCGGCTCCTGGTGTTAAGATGGAACGTCTGAAATTATTACAACTTTAAAATCTAAAATGTTGTGTTTTTTCTGTTTTTTCTTTGGGGGGAAGGCACTTTGATTAGATCTATTTTGTTACTCATTTTGCTCCACTTTGAAAATTTATAAAACTTTAAATGTGTCAAAAGATCAACAACAACAATCAATATTTTTTCTTAGCTATATATCCTTTTAAAGCAATCTCTTTCTTACAAATATTGACTAAAAGCATGTGAGCCGTTTAAGCGATACCAAATAGAGGAGGCGTAGGTGGGAAAAAGGTGGGGGGGAGTGAGGCAGAGAAAATGTCAGGACTGGATTGTTACTCAGGACGCGTTAAGTTACACAAAATTTAATTACACACTGGCGGACATTGACTAATTAGGCAACTCGTCTTAGTAAAGCTCTCTTTTTGCAGCTGAAGCTCATAAATAAAAGCATGCATTATCCCCACAATGTGTCCTAAGAGATACATACGTCCATGACATTTACAGCTCACCCTGTTCCTCAAGGGCAATACCTCAGTAGTGACAAGTAGATCTACCAAGAAATTTTTCCTTGCTTGTTTGTCCAGCACATCGTTTATGGGAGGTTCACATTCGTGAGGAGAAGGCTCTATCGGGATGTTGTTTATGTAGTTGGACGATTGTAACATGTTTATAGGGAATGCTGAACTGAAAATGTTCATTCTCTTCGTCTCAAATGCAATTTTGCGCCAAAACATAGACAAATTACAGTGAACACTTCACCTTACAAATTTCTCATATGCATTACACTACAAACACATCAACGCAAGCATCGTGAGCATTTCTAATTATTGATAATGGTTGATGCTAAACTATGATTATGTTGCTTGTTAACAATTGTGTATCGTGATCACACTTGGTAGCCACAAACATAAAAAAAAAATTGCTCCCTGACACATCAACACGTATTCGACCTACACTATTCATCACAATTTTACAATGTTTGGTTTGGGTAAATTATTTTACGTCATAGTGTTGACTATCAATGGAATAGCTGTCTTAAGTGAAGACAGATTTTTGAATAGAATAGGATGGGGATCAACGACGACTTCATCTTCTGCCAATGCCAACTTGCAAAACCAATTTAATCAATTCAATACTGGGTTGGAAAGTAGTGAAGGGTCAATCAAGACGAAGTTGATCAACCTAATAAGTGCGGTGCGCACATTATTGAGGATACCGTTGATTGCTATAAACATATTAATTATCTTGTACGAAATTGTGTTGGGTTAAGCGGTGGTGTTGGTTGTTTCCAAGCCTTAGCCTTATAATGTCGGCAAAAACCCTTCTTGACAGGGACGACTGATTGTTACAGAGTATATAAGTTTTTAAAATACATACTACAAACATCCCCCTTTATGCACTTTCTTCCTGTTTGACTTCGTGTGGAGGTGAACCAGACTGACTTTGTAAACGGTCTCTTGACTTTTTAAACAATTCTTCTTGCTGCCTCAACAATTCCTCCTCACTCAATCCCGAGCTCTGAAACTTGTTATTCCTTTTCTCTTTACCCTTTAACAATTCCTTTTGTTCACTGAGAATCTTGTTTATAATTTCCAAGTAGTTTTTAAAATCCAATTCCTCTAATGCTTTGACAACATGATCAGACGCAATCGTCTTTTTGGCCTCCTTTTCAGCAATATCATTCAGTTGTGTAGATAGCATCATTATAAATTCAATACTGCATTCCGTTATTGCTTCCCTTGCTTCTTTTGATATGGCGATGTCCTTGGGCAAGATTTCAGCGATTATTTTTTGAACTGTTGCTTTAGGTAGTGATAAGTCTTCACTATTCGATCCTGGGTAATCCGACATTTCAAGTTTGAAAGCGCCTTTGGTGTTGAAGATGGTGTGTGTGTGTATGTGGGGGGGTGCAAACACAGAGCTTTCTCTCGGCTATAGTAAGAACTTCTCTACTTTAATCCTTGTTTTCAATTGCGACATTTTTATTTTATCGCGATCAAAAAGTGAATCTCCGGTTTTCCTTGGACCAAAAACTTTGCCTTTAATTATGCTTCCACGAAGGCTCTGCAGGTCGGTCCTGTACATCGTATTTCTACTATTCACAGCATTGGGCTTACTACTTTTAGCCAACAAACATCAAATTGTCGATCTTAATAAGTATGTGCCGTATGATTTGTTTGCCAGTACAGCCCCATCTTTCTTCCAACCTCCATCGGATTTGTTCCTTCTAGATATATCTATTAACAACTGTAACTTTTACAACTATAAGAATCCAAGTTGTGGGACACCAGGTCCCGAGATGGGAAAGTTTGGTGATTTAACTGAATATGAAGGTGGATGGGTTAGACTAAAAAAGGATTTATGTCTTGGAAAGTCATGGCTCAGAAAGGAGATATTTTCAGTGAAAGAGATTAATCATGCCAATTATCAAAAACTTCTAAGTAAGACGCAATTGAAAGACGAAGTGATTGTTGATATTGCTGTGCAAGATCCGGAGAATGATTTGAAAATTAAGGGAAATGGAAAATTAAAGTTGCCACGATATGTGATTGAAGATTATCACAAGCAAAAGACATATGACGGAACAACGCAGGAGAGTTTAATTGAACAAAATAAAGATGAAACACTAGATGGATCAACCCCAGACTCGTCGAAAGCGAGCCACAAGATTCAAGAAATGAATGAGAAAGTGAACTCAGAGAATGCGAAAGACGATAAGGATTCATCAGGGGATGCAACTCACAACAAAAGGGAAAAAGTTGCAAACAAGGATGATTTGGCTAGGACGTATTACATACCTACAAAAGAGGAGCTAACAAATAGCGGATGGCAGTGTAAGTCGCATGGTATTTGGGTAAAGTATGGTCCCCACAATAGCAAAAATGTAATCACTGCCTTTGACATTTTGTTTGGGCTTGACGCGGTTGACCCTAGACCAAATTGGAACTTGGTGAAACTGCCGCTTAAGGGTGTTTGCAGTTTAGTGGGCATCCCACCTTTCATAACCTACCGTCGCGGACCTAAACTTGATTACAAAAAGGAGTTTTCCAAGCCCTTAGTTATGAATGATAACGATGAATTCAAGATCCTTCAAGTTGCCGATTTGCATTTTTCCACTGGCTATGGTAAATGTCTCGACCCGGAACCTGCCTCGTCGGCATCCGGGTGTCAGGCTGACCCTAGAACATTGAAATTTGTAAACAAAGTTCTCGATATTGAGCAACCGGATTTTGTTGTTTTAACTGGTGACCAAGTCTTTGGTTCATCGGCGCCTGATTCAGAAACGGCTGCTTTGAAAGCTTTGAGCCCATTTATTGAACGTAAAATTCCATTTGCTATAGTGTTAGGAAATCATGATGCAGAGGGTTCTCTAAGTGCCAAGGAGTTGATGGGATTATATTCGGATCTACCTTATAGTACTGCTGCTATGGGACCTGATTCAATCGATGGTTATGGAAACTACATGGCCACCGTGCAGGGTAAAACCAAATCATCGGTTGCTTTGTCATTCTTTTTTGTTGACTCGCATGCTTATAGTAAAAACAAAAAAGTGTATCCTGGATACGATTGGATCAAGGATAATCAATTGATATACATGAAGGAAGAGGCTGTGTCTATTAAAGACGGAGTTATCGAATTTGAAAATGAGAAACACACCGAGAATGGCGAATCAAAAAATAAAATACATCTTTCAATGGCGTTTTTCCATATCCCATTGCCAGAGTTCAAGAAGACAAAACAACCTGTGATTGGTCAACATAGGGAAGGTGTCATATCTCCGATGTACAATTCCGGTGCTCGTGATGCATTTCATGACATAGGTGTGAAAGCGATAAGCGTGGGACATGATCATTGTAATGACTACTGCTTATTGGACGAGCAACAATCTCCTACAGATGATAACAAGATATGGTTGTGTTATGGAGGTGGAGTGGGACTAGGTGGTTATGGCGGATATGGTGGATACGTTAGAAGAATGAGAACATTTGTGTTGAATACTGCAAAGGGTGAAATTAAATCATGGAAGAGGACGGAAGATGAGCCTGAAAAGAAAATCGATGAGCAAGTGTTGGTTTCAGGAGGGAACGTCGTCAATTGGAAGTAGAGATGCGGTATATAAACAAATATTCGAGGTAACGAGTAGCTCTAATGAAATTTATTCTATTCTAGATCTAGCCCTGGTGGGTAACGCCCCGGTCTAGGGGGTCTAGGCTTCTTCTTTGGTCTTCTAATCACTTTCTCATGTTTTTCTCCTCTTTCCCAAGGAGGTGCAATGAACTTTACTAATTCGTTAACAAACTCCCCTGGCAAATCATGCGATATCCAGTGTCCGCAATTAAACTCTCGGAATTTTAAATCAGTAAAATATTCTTCAAATACAGGAAAGTATTCTGGTTTCACAAATGGTGATTGGTTCCCGTACATGGCCAAAGTAGGATGAGTGAATTTTTCAAAATCTGGAGGTAAATCTGGCCATGACTCAACGGTTTTAATGATATCATGTTTCCAAAAATTCATCACCGGAATTCGAAATACTTCTTTCAAGCGATTTTTTACATGGGGATTGGCAATATCCTTATGAGTTAAAAGCAAATTACTCATCAATAACAGTCGAACAAGTGGACTCTTTTCATACCGGGAAAGAAACTTGCTTATCGGTTTAACTTCGGTGACTCTTCTTCCATTCGAACCCTTCTTGTATAGTTCCGGATGCACTTCGACTTCGCACATACCTAATACATCCGACCTGTAATGGGGGTCTAATGGCATCGAATGTGGAGTGTTGTCAATAACAACCAATTTCGAAACGAGATCTGGGTATAACAAACTTACCAACATGGCTACTTTAGCCCCCATTGAGTGTCCAACAAGTATACACTTGTCCCATTTGCGTTCCTTGATGAAATGAAACACATCCTGGGCCATTTGAGTATAGGAAAATGGCAATACGTGAGGTGATTCACCATGGTTGCGCAAGTCAACTGCAAAAGTAGGGACCTTGGTTACTTCACTAAACAATCGGCCCACTTTATTGAAGCTCAATTTGGAGCCAAACAATCCATGAAGGAAAAGAACTGGCGTTTCCTCTTTGTTGAGTTTGACTTTGTAAGGGATAAGTTGTTTCCACAGTAAGGATATTTTGTCATTGAATGGGAGATCTTGGATTTTCTCAATGTCGAAGGTGGGGTGAAGAGCTGGTAGGTTTGATGAGTTCAGCAATGCTGCAAAAGATTGAAAGAACCTCCTCCTTAATACAAGTGTTCGTAGTAGCATATGGCGAAGAGGACAGATTGGATTTTAGTTTCATCGATGTGCTGCTCTCTATTTCTTCGCGCTCGAATCAATTTGCAATTTTATTGAACCATCTACTTACTAATCGTCTACTCACTTTTATGACTCGTTATTTCCTTCACCACCTTCATTGTTGTCACTGTTGCCTCTACCTCCTCTGAATCCATTAAGTGCCGGGTGGTTCATCATGTCCGACAAATCTGGTCCGTTAGGTCCACCCAATCCTAAAGATTCAGCCATTTGACGAACAGCTGGATTGTTGAACATTTCTTGCATAGCACCTGGGTTTGACATCATGCTTTGGGCAGCTTGCATTAATTGAGGATTGCTCATCAAATTGGCAAATAAACCGCTTGGACCTCCAGATTCACCGCCAAAGAGAGAACTGAAATCAGGCATGCCTCCAGCACCAGCACCAGCACCGGAACCAGTACCGGAACCAGCACCTCCACCTGGTGCTGATCTGGAACTAGATTCACCAACATTACCACCACTTTTATCAGAGCTGGAAATTGAATTTTCCAAATCTTGCTCTACCCTCTTCTTTGCCGTTTCGTATCCTTTCTTCATACCATCTGATGGCTTATCACCTTCGATTTCTAAACCTTTCTTGTAAGCCTCCATGGATTCCTTTGCATTCCCAAGAGCGTATTGAGCTAAACCTAATCTGGAATAAGCTCTTGAAAAATCTGGATTCAATTTGATAGCTTTTTCAGCATCTTCAACTGCTTGTGCGTGTTTTTGTGCTGATGAGTATGCAGCAGCTCTGTTGGAGAGGTATACAACATTGGTTGGATCTAAACCAATTGCTTCAGTATATTTGGCAATCGCCGCCTCATAGTCCTTAGCCCCCATCAATCTGTTACCTTCGAGTTTCAACTTATCAGCCTTTTCCTTTGTGTTGTCATCAACAACAATAGATGATGGTTTGGCATCATCATCAGTCTTGGAGCCACTAGTTGATGGTGACGAAGCAATTGAAGCCTTGATCAATTCTGATAAGGACTTGCCATGGAATTTAGACTCAATTACTGACTTGTCGTCGTCTTTGTTTACATCAAATGCGTCAGCAATACAATCAATGGCAACATCCATCGATTCCACGAAATCCTCAGCAATGGTTTTGTCAGCTACTGATTGCTTCAAGAACCCAATAATTGACAAAGCAACGTCCTGATTAGAAACTGATGACATGGTTATAAAAAATAGCTTTTCGTGAGTGGGGTTACTATTGGTGAGTGAATCAGTCAGTGTCTTTTTATTTTCGTTGGAGATTTAAAAAACATGTAAGATTTTCGCCTCTTCTGAACATTGTAAATCTTTCATCATTATAATATTTGTGTAACAAAAACCTGGTCTATTATTTTTACCTATATTTTACTCTATACAAGTATTTGCTCAACTCCAATTGTCTTTGCTTCAAACACCGAATCTCTTCCTTGACATAAATCGATAAGCCAAACTTCAAGAATTGAGTTCGAAATGTTAAAAAGTTTGAAATCTGGGTAGCCATTATTTCGTATTCCCATTTGAGGTCAATGTTCAGCTTCATAATCTGCTTTACCAAATCCGCTTTTGAAACGACTAACTTCTTATATCGATTTCGTTTGCTGCTTCCAAGACCAAAAAGGTTCAATCCCTCACTTTCGTCAGGTATCAGTTCAGCATGGGTATGGGTGGAAGTTGAAAATAAAGAGCTGTTTGTTCCAGTACGATGAAGATTTTCGGCTTCTCCTTGATGATTCCCCTCTTGTGGGACCCCATTAGGAACATTTGTTTCGGGTGTCGGTTCCATTGATCTTAATTCCAGATTGATGTTACAAATCTCATGATACAACTTCTTCCAAGCGTTCACATCCAGATGAATTTTTTGAAAATGCTTCAACAACTCATCTCCAATCATATCGAGCCATACAACATATTGCGCTAAAGCACCAAGACTGCACTGTTGATAATGATACTCAGGTATATTAAACATTTTCGAAAAGAATGCCCGTTCATTTATACGACTCATTGATAAATCCTCAACATTTCTCAAATCCAATTGTTTGTGTTCCCCAATACAAACTAATTTAGCAAATTTGTTGAAAAGTGACCCGTGTTTCTTGACATCTTGAAACGAAAAGTCAAGGAAAAACTCCATCTCCTGAATGTTGCTGAATTTCAACTTGACCTGACCATAGTCCTGCTTTTGCGATTCAATAACTGCCAGAATCACTTGCTTTTGCTCCAAGACGGACAAGTTGTGAGAGATGTCTCCTAGGAACGTAGTGAATAGTTGTTCTGGATTGACGTCATTTTGAAACATCATGCTTTGAAACAAAACATTGAGCTGGGCTATTAACTTGTTTATTCTCAATTTTTGAAACATTGGACTTGTCGAAACATTCATTGCATGATTGCGCCAAATGAGATCAGCATCAGGAAATATAGACATTGGCCGTTGTAATTTCTCGACATACAACACTTGCTTTATCGATCTTAAAGACTGTGGTTTGGATCTGCAATCTTCATTTCTCAAATGAATTACCCATTCTTTTAAATTAGAGTCAAATTTGCCATTGAAAGCGGCAAGCTTATCTGGTCTATTAGCAGGAAAAAAATTCTGAAAATAATGATCAACAATAAGTCTTTCAATCTTTCTGTACTCTTTTGAAGTTGATGATTTAGTACTAACAAAACTCAAATAATCAAATACATTGTAGAAAGTCTTGTGATCTTCATGTAGGAAATCAAGCCGGTCGTCTTTCAAAATGTTGCATAGATTTTCCAAACGACTGTACTTGACATACAACATCAATGGAGTGAGATTTTTCGCATTCGTTGAATTGAGATTCACCAAATTCTCTTCTTTAGATAAAATTTGCGTCTGTGGTAGTCCCATGAGGATGATGTGTAGTAATGTGTTCCCTGACTTATCCATATGCTTATCAAAATCAATACCTTTTTTACCATATTTCTTGTAAACCGCGTTGAACCCCACTTCTAGCAATTCGGGATAGCTTGGGTGGTCATAACAACGGCACAAGCTGAATAAAGGAGTGTGTGAATTATGATCTTTAATCTCCCAATCAATCAAGTGACCAATTCTGGTGATTAGGTGATGGTTGTGAAACAAGTAATGTCCAATAGTGCGCCCTGTATTATCGGGAGTGTTAAAATAGGCAACTTGTTCACATATAGTGGCATTTTGAGTAACAACCGCTAAAAGATCATCCAATATTTGATCATCTGTTTCTTCGATCAACGCAGTCATGAAAAGATTTTGATTTGAGATCACATTCTTATCAAATAGGACAAAATCAATGGAAAACCACAGCATGGAGGTGTTTATTATCAAATTGTAGATTTCATAGTTCTTCGCCTTGATTGCAAAATCAATTACACTTTCACCATTGATATTTTTACTCAACAAGCAGTGCTTTGCAGGCAAATCAGTACCCAGGTACTCCTCACAAGCTTTTGAAACAATTTGCTTAACTTTTTCCACATCCTGATCCACTATACCACTCCACAAATCAAAGTTTTCTTGTGAGCTAATGGCGAGCGATTGCAACGAATCGCTCTCCGACAAATGACAAATGACCGCATCCAAATTACTTATTATGTAATTGAACTGACCATCGTTGGTTCTGTCAATGGCGTTGAAATTTTTGATATAGTATACGTGTGCTTCTATGTTGTCAATTTTGGCATGGACGACTGTCATAACCAACAATCCAATCAAGGTGTCTGCATCCACAACCAACTCACTGCCCTTTTTCGCTTGCGAAAGAATTTCCATGGTTTTGTAAACAATGCTAGTTTTCACGGTCAGGTTCATTACTGACGAATCCGACAACTTTTTAAACTCCTGAATTGCGAGGTATATGCGCTGGTGTAGCTCATTGATCAACCACGGTTTGCTAACCGGTAAGTCCAACTGATTCAACGACAAGCAAGAAAGACTTTCGTATTTAGAGGCCGTAAGATATTTCATTGCCTCTGGGTCGTACTCTTGCTTATCATCATTGGGGTAATTAAATTGGAAAATCATTTGCGACCACATTAGGTCGTATAAATTTATTTCAACGTATTCATGAACAAGTTTATTCAAATCAAGTTCAGGGTAGGTACTAACAATATGATTTAACAAGTTGTATGTTTGCTCGCTATTTGGATTTTCAACCCGAACACTATCCAGAATAATTTTATAAGCTTCTTCTTGCATTTTAGTAAACTCCCCTTTTATAAGACTCAATTTCTTTCTCGTTCTTGTCCTTAATTGATGAAATTGGCGATTGTTATGATGGAATAGTCGATAAAATTTGTCACTCACTGCTTTGGACAAAAGGGGAAAGTTACGCAATAATTTTTCAAATGTAACATTGGCCACATTTTCTGGCTTGGTTGACGATGAGGAACTAACTGGTGGTGGTGGCAAGCTCGGTAGTGGTTTAAAGGGCGGTGATCCACCAATGAGTGAGCTCTCAATATGAATAATCATAAACTGGGATCCTTTGGGGAAATAGTCGCAAAATGATTTGAAATACAGCACCGATGTAATTTTCAACTTAAGACTGCGTTTGAACCCTTTCCCGGTGTATATCATTTGATTTTTGATGAGTATTTGCTTCCCATTCATAGTGTTGTAAATAATCAGCTGCTCTTTAGAAATCGGTGTCACTGTTGATGAGACTGGCGCCCCCGTCTTTAGTATATGAGACCTAATAAAGTCCTCATTGTTGTAGCATAAGGTTTTTAATAGCACCTTTGTGCTTGAGTCGTCAGAGGCTGGATCATGAAACTCATTTAAAATGTATGCTGGAGGTAGAAGTATAGTATACTGGTTATGTTTGGTACTTAAATCCTCAATGGTTCTTTTAAAGGGGGCTTTGGAATGATGGGGATTGTTGAAAATGCAATTTAGTAGTGGGTTGTATAGAACAGGTAGATGAGAAGATGATCTTTGCTCTTGTTGTTGTTGTTGTTGTTGTCGGATCATGACCCGTTGAACATGTTGCTCATGTTTTGGCGAATATTATAGCCACCGAGATTTTTGCATAGAATCAGCGCTACCTTCATTTCGAAACATTCACCACCAAAATCCACCACAGCATTAGGACTTTCATACTGCAGTGAGATAGTGCTAGAGGGTATTGAACTAATAATGCACAGGGATTCAGAGAATGAAAAACTCATCGTGTTCTTACACCGGAGATAGACTTAC
>OGTJ01000253.1_pt1 | contig 13690 bp, 9 predicted proteins | sample 1574611 | NCBI WGS metagenome assembly OGTJ01 (sample SAMN03295858, study PRJEB24534) | human gut metagenome | isolation source: fecal sample 1 from infant 9 | host: Homo sapiens | place: USA: Pittsburgh, PA | collected 2014-07
GGGGGGTGGAACCAAAGGGATACCCTTTAACTTCTGAATGATAAAAAGTGTTTGGCATAAACAAAAAGAACCTTTTATCATTTACAAAAAGGATTAAGCGCTAACTTGTCAGTGCAGACGGTGTTATTGGCAAGGCCAATCCAGCCTTGAGTGTGTGTGAGTTGTGTTGCTTTAATTTCCAACGGGTATCACAAAAACCACACTCCATTTTTATTTTGACGAAGAACAAAGAGATTGAAAGAGATTTGATGGACATGGGTAAAAACAATGGACTCTAACATTTTAGTTGTATGTTCCAGTTTAGTGTCTGTATGTATGTGCGGTGCTACCGGGTATTAGAAGAAAAGCTGTAATTGGTAGCGTACTTCTGTACCACTGCTACCAATTGATAATTAAAAATTCCACTGATTTCATTGGACCAACTGGTTAACCCGGGGAAAAAAGAAAGACAGTTTAAAAAGGAAAAACAAAAAAACTGTTAGTTAGATCCACAACTCATACAGAAGAAGCTATCATTTAGGTGGGAAAATAGTGTACCAGTCTTTTGCTTTCACAGTTGGTAAACCCTTTCTTATACAAAACACATATATTCATACCCTACTTTGAACCTAAACAATGATTTCCCGTGTCGGTTTATTAAACAAGCAGACTATAAATTTAGTCACCAGAAACATCACCAAAGCAAGAACCACTACCAGTCTCAATCGTGCCACTGCTGCCAACTCATTACTCCTCAAAAGACTCGTTTCAACAGTACACACCACCCACGATGAAGAACAAGATGTACTTGTGGCACAACGTAAAAACAGACCAGTATCACCACATTTGGATATTTATCAACCACAATTGACGTGGTTGTTATCAGGTTTACATAGAATCACTGGTGTTGCTATGGCCGGTGCTTTTTACGCTTTAACTTGTACATATGCTGCCACTTCAATCTTGAATATTCCATTTGATGCTGCTACTTTGGTTAATGCTTTTGCAAGTTTGCCTGTTTGGTTACAATATGGTATCAAAGCTGGTGCTGCATTCCCATTTGCTTTCCATTCATTCAATGGTGTAAGACATCTTATTTGGGATCTTGGTAAGGAATTAACCCTTAAGGGGGTTTACCGTACTGGATACATTGTTTTGGGAGCCAGTGCTGTTGTCGGATCCTATTTGGCCTTTTTCTGGTAAAAATTGTAATAGAATATTTAAATAATAAGAAGGTATAATGAGCTGGATATTGTAGAGTTAATGATTGTCGAAATGGGAAGTTTATCTCCCAAAATCTATATCCTGTTTATTACCTATATATATACGCGTGCGTCGTAGCTCATTATTACCCCAATCGACTAATTTCCAAATCGGAATCAAAACATAGACATGGTGTATCATTAGTGCAGAACCCACAATTGAATTTGACCTTTTTCCGCATAATCATATCATTCGTGGCAGGAGTCCGATTATTAACTTCAGTAGCAATTCCTTTATCTTCCAATCCATTCACATCCGTTGCATCACTAGATCTACCCCCATTCTGTTTGTGTATCACAACTTCACCCAAGTCAGGCTCTTCTGTCGTATCATCTAGCGCCAATCGACTTAGAAAATCATGTTCATCAATATGAAAAAACTCGCCATTATCACCATCACCGCCACCAGCGTCGCCACCAACATCATTATCTCCATACTTTGTCCCTTCAAACTCCATGGTTAAACCATCACCAGCACTTTTCACTTCATTATTATCGGTCAAGATTTCGGCAGTTGACGGTGAAGCTTTTATTGTCTCTGTTTGCAAGTCCATTTCCATCATATCCAAATTGGGATCATTAAACAAATTTGATGCATTCAAAGGACGTAGTAAATCCGGGGTGAATGGGGACTTGGGACTCGCATGTTTAGGCGTGGTGGCTGACGCTGATGAAGAAGCAGTAGGTTCTGCATCTTTTGAATTGTCAACTTGTTGCTGTTGCTGCTGCTTACACGCCTTCTTTTTGTTAATCTTTTTCCCATTTTGCTGGTTCAACATTTTAAACCGCTGTCGCAATTGTACATAACTGTCAATTTGTTGATTCAAATTGTCTGGAGTTGCCGTGTGCTCATTGGGCTGTCGTTTAGCACTTTTGATGATATCTGAAGACTTACTTAGATAATTTAGAAACTTGTTTAAATCATTCAAATTGTTGATCGAATCTAATTGGTCGCATTTGGATTTGGATAATGTTGAAGTTATTCTTTGAGAGTCTGGTGTAACTTTAGAGCTATTTTTTAAAGCATCAAAAGTAATGACTCCATTTTGTACAAAACTTAGTTCCTTAATCTGGTTTGTGAGGACTTCGACATAATTTCTGATGATTTCTTGCTCTTTTAATTTCGCCAAATATGACAACTTCAATTCTGTCATATGAGCCTTTGGGTCTTCTGATTTAGTAGTCGGTGGCGGAGGTGCTGGGGGTGCTGGAACTAGCATCAGTGGTTTCAGATTTGACTTCAGATCAGACACCAATGGGGTTATTCCATTTGTTCGTGATCTAGATTGTGTGGTTTCTGGTGTTGCTGCTGTCTTTGACAATGCAGTAGCCACAGTTATGGGTTCTCGTTTTATCTCCGTCGAAAGAGGCTGTGTTACAGTACTCATAGCTGTTATCTGCGTCTTTCTAGTAGTACCCTTACTTGTGTTGACAAAATCAGCTGTCGCGGAGCACCCTGTGTCGACTTCCTTTTTTGTGGTTGGGTTACTCGCTGTTGTTCTTGCCGTCGTTGAGCTTGATCCAAGTGTGGTTTTCTCCAATTTTTCCTTCCCATCACCTGTCTTACATCCAGCTTCCAGCTTTATTTTGGCTTTCCTCTTTGTTGCATTGGTCTGAGCTTTGACTATCTTGTCACATTCACCACCAGTTCGTTTCCGACCAGGTCTTGGTCGGGGTGGTAAGATCCACTTCTTGGATGTATTGAGATTCGTTGCATCTTGAGATGATAATGATGATTTCATCAGTAGTTGAAATTTGCTGCTAGGTATTGGGTTAAACTTTGTTGTCAAAGGCACCGAACTTGTTGGTTTTGGTGCTATTGCTGGTTGGATCTTGGCATATTTTGGTGCGATATGTAGTGGGTGTTGCCGTATTGCTTGATGTCTTGACGGTACTTGTGATGGTTTTCCCTTGGGTTTAATGGCATTGTTGTTACTTTGAGTTTGCGGTAGTGAACTACTTGGTACTTGATTTGTGATTGTGTTTGATTGCCCGGGTTTATTGACAGGTGTTGAATTCTGTGTTGGTATTGAATTTGTGAGCGCCAGGCCCGTGTTTCCACCTGTGGGGTTTGCTTGCAGATGCAATAAGTTGCCATTCCCTTGGGACTTGTCAACTCTTGTAGTGGACGAGTCTTTTGCAGACCCCTGAAATGATGGACTCACCGGTAACGATTTTGCTTCCATAGTCGAAAAGTGATTAAATTTTGAGTACGACAAAGCCACTTTACATTTAAGTGTGTCTTATAAGTGTAAACTAGTGTAAGCAATTGCTGTAACTGAAGCAGCGCTTTCAAAGATCCAAAAGTGGTCCGGTATTTTGGCAAAATATGGGGGATGGCTTTCTTCAATATTTGTACGCAGGGCAGTTATAAAATGGATCCAGGTGTATCGTGTCACCACTTGTTATCCTCTATTCTACTGGGTTGTCGAAAGTTGTCACTACCTTTCAATAAGTCCTATAAGTTGACCAAATTTGACACTGTATGAAAGAGACTCACTCAATTTGAATTTTATGCCGATGAAAGAAAAAAAAAACGAGTGCTCAATAACCGAAAATGGAGGGACAGAAAAAAGAAAAGTGTGAAAAGAATAGATCACGATAATACCCGAAACTATAAACAAAAGCACCAGTGCACACACTTACACTCAATCACACTCACTCACTCGCTCACTCATTCACTCACTCACACTTACATTCACAGACACACAAATACTTGTACCCATGTCAACGCCGTCAAACGAACAACATCAATCGAAGCACCAACATCCCCGTCATAGCACTCACCGCCAGTCAAATGTACACATATCTACGTCAGCAGTAACACAGCGACAGTTGAGTCACTTGAATTCACAAGTTGCACAACTACATGCCAACTTATCTGATTTCAATGATTTGATAACAACTGCTAGCGAGCAGTATAAGAATATTGAAATGTTGGGCAAGATACATGCAAGTTTACTTATGGGTAGTAGAAAGATATTTGAGGAAGAGGCATTTGATAACCAAGAGGATCCCAAATAGGTAAATAGCTTGAGGGTATTTCTCTTTAGCTGAGTTGGAGAGGATATACATGGGGATCTACAACTTTGTCCAAAGAAGGTTTGTTTCGTCCAATTCACCGTTAACTATGTACATGAGTAATAAACGATCCCTATTTGTCATATTTCTTTACCTTCTTTCTGTTCCTGCAACTCTTTCAATTTTTGCTTATACAACTTCTTCTTTTCAATCTTTTCCTTTATAAACAAATCTCGTTCTTGATCCAAGTACTCTTGTTTCTGATATTGAGCTACACAGTCCAAACTGGCCTGGTTTGCTTGTTTGCACTTTTCCATAGCTTCAAGGGGATTGGCATACAGGTTTGAGCACTCAATATACCTCCTAATCAAATCATCACATTTGGCAAAAGTTTTCTTTCTCCATCGTTCAAAAATTGCTTTCTCTTCTTTTGGTGTTATTATCCACGCTGGTAAATTGGGATTTGTGGGAAGGTCTACGTCTGAGTACCCCTTTTTCTTCTTCGGATAGCTCATGCTTTGAAGAATGGAGGTGGAAAACGTTTAAGTGGGTATGTGAATTGTATCAGCTGATGGGGTTTTTTCTTTGTCGATTATTGAATTGTCGATTCTTCTCACACACACTCTCTCTCTCTCCAATGTCAATAATTTTGAATGTCGCGTAAATTGAAACGAAGAATGTAAACAAATGTGTACATACACCTCCCTTGGTCTCACTACATCTTTTTAAACATACCGTCGTCAAAGTCTTAGCTCCTCTGTAGTACCACAACAACACATATCTGCCAAGGCAAACGATGAGCAATTTAATAGAACAACAACAACCGCAAACTGAGGGTGTTATCAATGACCCATCAATAATTGCAACTGCTGACCAATCCCTCGATGCAGGAGCTGCCCTTCAAAAGTTAATCGACGAGCTAAATGAAGGAGACATCCTAGTGATGGCTGATGAAATTGAAAATTGCATTTCTCGAGCTAAAGAACAGCGTGAACAAGAGATTTCCCAACTACAAGAGACCAACAATGAACTCCAAACTGAAATCGAACATAAGCGAGAAGAAATCAGGGCTCTTAGGAGGACTGATGACATTAGAATTGAATTGATTGAAACCAACTCCAAAATTGCCAATCATGAATTTTCTTCCATTAATAAAGACAAGGATTTATTGAGAGCCATCCTGGATAGGGATACCGAACTATTCAATTTGAAATTGAATATAACTCAAGAAAATGGTGTTATAAATGAAACATTGGACAAGTTGACCCAAAGGAGCCGAAAATTACGTGACGAATTAAATGAAATCAATGAGAAATTGGAAAACCCACAACCAAAGCACAATATTGATCCCGAAAAGTTGAAGCTGTATGACTTGGCATTGTTGAAGCTAAACTTTTATCGAAACTTGGGTATTCGTATTGAGCCATACAACAAATCAGATCTGACGCTTGGAGAAGCTGCCAATACAGGGACAAGTTCCCAAGATGATACTGATGGTTTCTTTGATGATCCTCAAGATGTTGTCATTGTGACTAATAGCAAAGGTGAGCTAAAGACTTTGCCCGTTGGTGTGAGTACTCCTGAAGAGTATATTACAAAGTTTATATGGGAAAATATTGGTTGAATGTGTTTAGTTTATTTCATCTATTCATTAAACGTATTTACAATGTGTGGGCCGAACCCCGTTAAGGTATCTATAGAGGTTTCCTCCCCCTCTTATTCACGTACTTTACCTTCTTTTCTTTCCACTAAAAGTATTTAGGATTTTCTCTGAATGACAATTTGGTCCATTTAGGTACTCTATGAATAGGTTTCCTGTAATCACGCGAATGCTTGCTGAATGTAGTGTATTTGTCTCGGCTACTCATTTGATTGAATCTAGGCATATCAAATTTCAAATGGTCAATCTTGGGATATCCTGTTTTATCCCCCATTTTCTTGTCACCTGTTTGTTGTATCAACCCACGATATATTTGATCAATATTGGCGTCAACTTGTTCACTTCTTTTACGCAAATTAACACGTTGTGTTGATGTGACATGAGGAGTGAATTTCCAAATGTAACCACCCGACCTGACTAATGAAGGGAGCATTTTAAATACGATTAGTTGATGATAAGCTTTCGAAGTCGAATCTATGAATGAAAAAAAATTACAAAAAAAAATTACAATGTCTTTAGAAGCCTTGCTGCTACCATGTGTGTTTTCGTTTACTCTGATACCACAGAGAATAGTGAAGTCAATAAGAATTGTTTTCCTAAAAGAAAAGTTGGCAAAGGGGGACTTTGCTCAGCTGCAGTATTCTGTCTTCGATGCTTTAGGTAAACTATAAAAAATATCCGATTTTTTGGTATCAAATTGTTGCAAAAATTAACCACCCCCAAAATTGTGTCAAATATTTCCTGGCACACAGATTAGGTATAGATAATTGAATTAATAGTAACGTGCATAAAAAGCACTTGTTTTGTAATCCACAACTTCACGCATCACTCTGAGTATGGTGCCTTCACTGGCAAAAATCTAGACTAGACTTAACTCTTTTATCATTGCCAACTTTACATTGGCGCAATATAGAGACAAAGAACACTAACAAATATTACTTAAAAAACAGAAACACATACAAATAAAAAACCTTAGACTATCAAACTCCAAAAAAGTGTTTCATGACATTCTGGTGGTGCTTTGGACTTAAAAGAATCTCGAGAAAATTGAAGATTCTGAAAAAAAAAAAACATTCATTTTTCGTCCCGATTAGGAAAGTGATCGATTACATAAGCTGAGTATTGATGTCCAATTTGATTCCTTGATAGAGCATTACGAGTACCAAATATTCCTATTAGATGCACTTATCTCTTGCAAATGTTGCTCAAAAAAAGACAATTAATAAGGCAGTCACATTATTGATGTTGATTACATGATTTTATTTTAAAGTGTCATTTTTAAAAATGATTACCAGTTTTTTTCTCATTTGTGGCCAGAAGAGGAAGGTGAATCCAATCCAAGCATGTGAAATATGCGTGATGGTTCGACATGACATCAAAATAGAAGTGGACGCCATTTTGACTAGCAGATGGAGCTTGCTCCGACATAAGCTTGTGAGGAAAGGGCTCCATGGAGCTATTAAAGAAGTTTTTTTGAGGATTATTCAAAATGGAAGCAAATAAATCACTGTATCTGGAAAGTCGTAATGTTAGTAGCCGATATTCATGAACAATAATCCGGGCACTTCTTAGTTCAATAAATCGTGAATCACGAACGTAATAATTTGTCGCGAGATGACTCAAGACGGTGAGTTATTTTACTCTTCGCAAGAATGTCGCAGTATTAGCAAGTGCACGTGAAGTCCTTGAATTTTTTTTGTTTTGTCACCATTTAAACAACACAGTAAAAATTGTTTGCACAAGCATTGCTTCTGTTGCAAGGTGGAGCACATCAGTATATAAACCGGTACTTTTGAAGTGTGATCCTACAGCTACAAGTCTACTCTAGCGCATATTGATGTGATGGAAATCTTCCAAGTTCTTCACTTCCGATTCGTATAATTCGCGACACGCTCATGTAAAAACTAGATTTTCATTTCTCGCAAGTTAATCTCCGAAATATCGGGAATCCGAAAGATTTGTGAAAAAGTTTTTTTTCTTTTTTAGGCATGACTGAATTTTCTCAACTAAATAAAAAATGTACACTAAAATAGACTAAACAAGATCTCTTTACAATTTAACAAATGCATGACTGCTTATATATGCAGAGTGAATGATGTATTTTTTTATAAAACAAAAAATCTCGGATTTCAAGTTTCAAGCTTCGAGTTTTGCTATGAAAGTTTCAGTTTGATTGAAATTTTCACCACTTTCTATTCAAAATCGTGTCGATAAATGCTGGCGTCATAGTATTTCTTTATTCTATAGCGTTTGAATAACCATATTGATATCTACCCATTGAACCTTCGAGAATCAAGAAGAGACTCTCCACCACGTGTTTTCCTCTTTTATTGTTATTCATCAATTCTTATTGTTCTCAACCAATTTGTAATTTTTTTTTTTTCGCTCCTTTGTTTTTGACACATTTTTGTGTGGTACGAGAAGTGAGAGGGGGAGGGGGGCGTAAACGTGGTTTGTTGCAAAAGTTATTGCCGTTGTAGCCCACTATAATGAAATACAACCAATACGCTACAACTGAACAATATTCAATTAATCAATGGGTATGTAAAGTTTATATGTGTATTATATATAAAAGTCAAACTATATATATGTAGTAGTATATGTAACAAAATCCACATAATCCCTTTCATCAAGTAATTAAAAAAAAAAAAAAAAAAACAGCTTTAATTAGCAAATGTTTCTCTCTTTGTTTGAAAATGCTATGTGTATGATTAAAACATGTTGTGTATGTATGTGTCTGTGTTATGCCAATGTGATTGTAACAGTTGTATTTCATAAACAACAACAGTTAAGATGTAGAACTAAAAAACCCTCTCCCAATTTACTCCCAGTGTAAAAAAAAAGAAAAATTAAAACCAACAACAATTTGACCCTTTTATTTACAAAGCAGTCAACCATTTACGATAATTGTGTGATGTTGAGTTCAACAACTCATTGCTAGTCGTATTGCTGGTGTAATTTATATTGGATTTAACTGAGTAGTTCAAATCAAAGTAATTCAAATCGTGTCTGTCATCCTTTGTTTCAACATCAACATGTGAAGCCAACATCAATGGTGATGAGACCGATTGTAGTTGTTGCTGTTGCTGTTGTTGCTGTTGTTGCTGTTGTTGCTGTTGTTGCTGTTGTTGTTGGAGATACAAAGCAGGCGTCAACAATGGTGAAACCATGTCATTTGACGCGTATTCGTTGGTATTACTAGCTGTATCTTCAGATGATACTGGGTTATTGTGTTGATGATACTGGCTTTCATTGTTGTGTTGATGCAATGAGGAGTACTGTTCAAATGATGTAGCAGTGTAGTTGTTATTTAACAGTATTGATGACTGTTGATACTCTATCGATTTACACTCTTCTGAGCAATATACTGAGTTTGTAGGACACAATTTATCACAATGTATGCAGTAGTTGTTAAATGCAAAGTCCGACATAGTTGTGGTGTGCTTTATAGATGTAGATGTAGTTGTAGTTGTAGATGCAAATGCAAAAGAAAGTAGTAACTGTACCAATAGAAACGATACACGTGGGTTGTACTAATAAATGAATAATAGTATCGGGTGTAGCAGTAGTAGCAGTTGTAGTAGTGCTTGGTAGTAGGCGTTAGGTAGTGATTGTGATGCTTGGAAAGATAGCTTATGCTAGAGTATCTTCTTATGAAAGTAAGTAGTGAATGGAGTTGGTGAAAAATTTTTTTAAGAGGATAAGTTGGAATTCTGATCTTTATTTATATATCTTTGCTACTTACAAATAAAAACTATGGCTCTTTTTCTTTTTTATGAGTAATGAAAGTGGTTTTTTTTTACACAATTTACACAATTTACACAAAACATGAAGCACCACCACCACAGTTGCATATTTTTTTTTTTTTGTTTTTATTTTTATTTTTATTTTTCTCTCTATTGCTCTTAAATTCTAGCCCACGAGTGGTTGCAATTCTTTTTTGTTTTTTTCTGTGTCTGAGTATAGGAAAAAATGTCGCACAACCATACAAAAAGTCTCTCGTTTCATACACACACCATGTGGGCTGTCGGAATCCATGGCTTTTTTTTTTTCTTAGTTCTCTATTGTTATAGCCCAACAAATGCACAAAGCACATACCACATACCACACAACGTAGACTAGAAAAAAAAAACATACCACATGGTGATTACACCACCATCACCATTCTCACTCCTGACCAACTTTATTCCTTCTCCCTTTTCCCTACATACACTCACGTATAAGGGGCGGAGAAAGGTGGGTCATAGAAAAATTAAAGAAAAGAAAAGAAGAGATATGTGACATTATTATTATACGGGAAACGGTCATACGGCATAAGAAAATATGTATATTATATAGCTCCTTTTTTTTCTCTTTTTTACTCCTCACTCTCGCTCGCTCTCTTTCTCTCCTCTTTTTCTTTCCCCGTGCGAGTTGGACGGAAACGCATCGAAAAATAAAACTAAAAAATATACTTTTCTTAGCGCGCTTTCGTCCTTTACTTGATTCGAAACTCAGCGGTACCAACTCCGACCGGATGCAACGCAATTAGAGCGACTGCACCTTTGTGTTGAGCAAGCAATCCATTACTTGAGGGAGCAATTATCTACAACAAACGCGGATGTATTCTTTGCAATGGACATTGTAGGTGCTTTTTTAGTGGAGTCAGTGGGAGGCCTAGATCGCATGGGCCAAGCCACACAGTAAAATGAAGGAGGAAGTAAAGTACGATATACAGGATGCAAGAGGTCATTCCATGCATCTTTTTAGAACCTTCCTGTATAAAGAAATCGGCTCCATTGAAAACGTATAAACACACACACACACACACACACACCCTCACACCTAAATCTATCTGGCTTAGATTATTTTCGTGCTTTGATGAAAGGAATGTGTTGTTACGTTCCTTCCTAAGCTCAACAATTATTCTAATCTGCTGAAATCTTTACCCCTCGTGGTGTCTCTCCTTTTTTTTTTTTTTTAATTTTATTTTATTTTTTTCTTCGTCTCTTCAAAAAAAAGTGTCACTCAAAATATTCTTTTATTGTGTAGGCTGAACTTTGGGGCGAGCTGGGGCGCCTTCGCTTAAGAGACAACAAGTCGCGCTCTCGCCCCAACGACTTTAACTGCACGTCACCCCGACCCAACAACCGATTAGTTGAGTTGAGCAGAAGAACGATTTGTTGAGTTTGTTTTGAAGCGTATGTTTCTAACAAAGCATAGTCGACATAATGAAATATACAATAGAGAAAGTTCATAGTCCCCATAACCCAAAGGAATGTACTTCAATCCCTTCTCTCTCCCTTGTTTCCTCTGGCAATAACCGCGGTCAAAACGAAGAATGTAAATACGACGCACATTTTTAAAGGGATCGAATGGTACATACAGTACTTTCTATAAGTATGTGTTTACCCTGAAAATGTATACCCAATTGGGAAATCTAAGAAACAAAACATATGATCAACATTCCATGACATTGTTATATATTGGATTAAAAATAGAGAAAGCGATTCTATGGCACCAGGCTTTCGTCAAAAGGGGGAACTTTAACAACTACAATGTGTCTTTGTTGTGGCAAATGGAATGTGTGTACCTTGCGGAGGATACCACCAATCGGACGGACATTAACTTCCTTGAGTCTAGCCACTCTGGCATGAAAAGAGGCCAAGTAGAGAGAGACAAAGAAAAGCGTGAAAATGCACTACAGGTTAAAACGCCTGTCTTTCTTGGCTCGTTATATGCTGTTTACGAATATAAGAACCGAGGAAACTATGGAGAACTATTGGCCATAAACCTCTTCTTGAAAGGTTACACACCTTTTCTGTGTACTCGTGTCTAGACTTTCCATTCGCACCATCGTGGTACTGTATTATTCATTACCTACGTTTTGTACCATCCCCCACTTCAGTCTCCCTTTCTTCAAATGTACTCTGTTTATGTTTTCTTTGTAGTTTCCTCTTTGCGTAAATCTTTTGTCTTGCTATTTTTAGAAAACATGCATCGTTTACAAAACTACGAATCAGAAAAAAAAAGATGAAAAAAAAAAAAAATGTCGCCATGTTGAAGAATTTTCTAGAATCGATAAATTTTACATCCACAACTGTTTCTCTAGATCTTTATAGTCGCCATAGTTGAAGCAAGATGCAAGGCTTTTTGGAATTCACGGAAGCTTTAGAGACCTGCAAATTAAATTCCCCCTTCTGCCCAAATGTGTAGTTGTTCTCATTGCATACAAATGCATAACATATTGTTACCTTTTTTTCACCTACGAACGCTACCAGCCACGTTCTTGATTCGGAGATAAAGGAAGAGACATTTTTTTTCACACAACTTTTTCACCCAAATATGCATGATGTAATGTATTTGTGAGTGAAAAAAAAAAATCCGAAACGGAAATACTAAAGGCCAAGAGAATGCTACAGCAAATCGGGGCTAGTAGAGGGAAAGCAAAGTTTGGAATACTCCGCATTTCGCTTAACGTCCGAATCCGGCACTCACTTTGACAAGCTAATGCTAGCCAAGCACATGAAAGAATATGCAAAAGTATGAATGAACTGTGGCTTGTCGTACTAGGAGAAAACCTGTTATTTCTCTATGTTATTGTGCAACTTAGTAGCTTCATTCTTTGTTTGAGGGTGGATTATGATGGAAGAAGAGACCTTGTAAAAGCTGTGCTTGCTCGACAGGGTTTTTTTCTGCAACTTCGTCATGCCCTACATACCGTCATGTGCACCAAGAGGGCGAAAAGGTGGTCAAAATGCTTCACTTCCAGCGTTTTCTTGCTCTACTGATCGAATTGATAAACTGCGAAATAAAAAAAAAAAAAAAAAGAAAATACAGAAAAAAAAAAATTGTATGCAGGGATCGATCGAGTCTAGACGTACAGTAATCTAAAAACAGAACAATGAGATTGAAATATTTTTTTTTTTTAGTCTTCACAATGTCACAAAAGTCACGTTTGAGTCACAGAGATGATGAAAATTTTTTTATTGAATCACATGATTCTTGCATAGCCATCCCCCCAAAGAAAAGAGTTTCTCTGCCTATTGGTTACAGCAAGAAAGGCGAACCTCCTCGAATGTGTTTACGAGCTGGAGAGCGCACTTTCCTTTATTACTGTGGAAAGGTAGTTGCGGTTCGTATTTTCTTTTTGTTTCTGAGTTGATGTCAGATTTAAAAAAATCTGACTTCTCCGATCCCGCTACAGCCGTGTCGGGAAATCTTATAGTCAGACAATACTGTGTCGAGCACTTCCGCATTGGCTCTCTGTTTTATACTGTATCTTGGTGTAGCTTGATCCCCCAAATCACCACGTATAAGTAAAAGCACACAGAATGAGTCATTGTGTGTGTGTGTGTGTGGTGGTGGGGGGGGGAACAGTTCAGCGGAAAATCTCTCTCAGTAAAAACATTGGTGGAACCCAGCGAGGGCATAGCTAACACGTAAAGAGGCATCGAAGTGTAGTCTGTCAATGAAGTTTTACCCAGGTGAAGAGAAGGCACATGATACCCTTACCCTTAAGTTTCTCACATTCAATACCGTTTTTACCCCGATTTCCCAGCATTCAATTCTTAATTCCCCCACTATTGGACTTTATCTCGTAAAAAGAATAAAATTTGCGACACACAATTTACGACAAAAACAGATTATGTTTAAAAATTTTTTTTTTGCAACGAGCGGGGTAAAGTTGGAGAATCAAACGTTTTCAAGGTGTCTTGTTTCCTCTTTGAACACCTTTTTTTTTAATTGTTTTTATTAAGTGACATCACTCATTGCGCAGATGGGGGGG
>OGTJ01000255.1_pt1 | contig 13548 bp, 2 predicted proteins | sample 1574611 | NCBI WGS metagenome assembly OGTJ01 (sample SAMN03295858, study PRJEB24534) | human gut metagenome | isolation source: fecal sample 1 from infant 9 | host: Homo sapiens | place: USA: Pittsburgh, PA | collected 2014-07
CAGGAGAAGGATCAGGTAATGGATCAGGTAATGGATCAGGTAATGGATCAGGTAACGAATCCGGTGAATCATTGAGTCAATCTGCTACTACCGATACTACTTCTCCTGCAGTTTCAAGCTATGAAGGAAGCGGATCTATTCAAAGAGTCTCCACCTTATTAACAAGTCTTTTCGTCGCTATTTCCATCCTGTTTTAGATAGTAGGGAGATTAGAGATTGAGTTCCAAAACCAACCAAATGACATTTTTGTCCATTCTATTTCAAAAAACAGGGCATTATTATTACATTGAGGTATAAAGAGAGCCTCTTTCAAATTATTTCGGTATTTTAAATGCTTTAACTTTCGGTTCTAACACACACCATTCACACACGGATGATTAATCATTTTGGCTTTGTATTACTTCGGTTTAGACTAGATTTACAAGTACACATTTTGTTAGTATTATTAGTATTAGATTTACGTTCATGTAGCCAAGAGTCGAAAACGGCAGAAATGTTTCTATACGTTAAAAGCTAGGAAAACTGCTGGTAGTTCCCCGCAGAAACATTCACAAGTGATGTTTTTTCCCTCTGCACCAGATGCTAAGTTTTAGCTTTTTTCTCTTGATAGAGGAAAAGAGGGCTAATTAGAAAACACTGGACGCGCCACTATCATATAATTTTTGGCTATTGCAACCTGCAATGGCTAGATGCCCGTATTTTTACGAGGTAGTGCTATTATACTGACTCATGGAAGCTCTTTTTCAGAGTGTGGTCATGCAACTGCTGTGGGAACGATGCAAACCATACGTATCTTAGTGCCGACCCCTCTCCCAATGACGCATTGAAACTCTGGTAAAAACTTCCTCCGGCTTGGTTTGAAAATGTAATTTCTCTTTTGGGAAAAGGTTACGAGTCACTCTTGGCCAATGAAATATGAATTCTCTTGCTTCAAACAGCATGAAATATCTGCACTTCGCTTGATTTTCGAAGACTTGTGTTCTATTGTTTTTGTATACACCGGAAAAATAGTGGAAAAAAAAGTGATCCATAATAGCAACAATAAGAGAGTGGCTTTCAAGCGAGATTCGGCTGCTTCATTTCGTTAATGAATCAATTAATGTATGAAAAGGCGTCTAAAAAGTCTCAAACGGTTGAAAACTTTAGTAATGGTACACTCACCGGCAGTTGTTTTTCAGACTAGAAGTGCTCTTACCAGGAAACATTATAGTTTGTGGCTATAAGGTGCTTTGTGATGTGGCAGCAACATCACCTTGATTGAGTAACATCATCCAAGCCTAGGATATAAAGCTTTTTTTGTGCATGGATTCGGGGAGATGTAGACACCCTTCCGTAATTGCTGGAATTTCATTGACCATCAGTTCATAAATTTTCTTTGGGGACACAAAATATATTTCCAGAGTTCCACAAAGTCAATTACGGCGATGGTTGAATCTTTAATGAGGCGTCTCTAGCATTAGCCGAGGAAGCGATTGAGGCGCATACACTAAACAAAGGTCTTTAACTCTTCTGGATGAGTGGCATTTGTCATCACCTGCATAGAGTGAACGATTAGCAGATGGAATAACCAAAGCTGGTTAACTTAAACAGAGTGCCAATGAGTAGTGTTTTTTAAAGTTTGACGCAGAGAACTCTCGTAAAGTACATCAAGACGTATTGACTACGACTGACTTATTTTTTCAACTCTCAAAAAGTGTGACACCGATGATGCTTGCTGGGTAAAAAGAAAAAAATCTTCCACACAAAAGATCATTATATGAATGATGCCACAGGAAGATTTGCATTTCGAGTTTTGCAGTGATTTTGTGAGAATTCGAAGGTACAAATGGAATTCTGAGCAAGAGGATATTACAACGGAATGGTTATACTTTTTTTTTTCAAGCTTACATAGGGCGTAGCGACGCCCTCGGAACACAAAAACCAAAAAATAGAGGCGAAAATGTTAATGATGCGCCTGAACCGGAATTTGATAAAATTCAGCTCATAGGCACACAAGGTAGATAGGGTGACTTGTATGTACGATTCCGACTTCATTTTCTACGGTACTCTAATTGGGTCCTTATCAATAATGAGCTTTCCGATGAGTTCGTAAAATAAGTATCTTTTTTGCTTGTCATGCATATGCACAACCCAGCCTCGTAAAGTTTTGAGAAGAGCAAAACAATCAACGAACAACGATCGACGGATTGTAGAATCTCTCTTTTGCATTTGCCGTAGTCATCATTACTATTTTGCATTGAAAGGAGGGCTTTTACATTATAAAAAGTTGTTTTATAGCTTTGTGCTTTCTTGAACAACAAGATTGATGCCGAGGATACAAAAACGAGGCTTGATACTTTTTAGAAGATAATTTTTATTTTTAGTTTTGTCACCTTGTGCAATTTTGTGGCTAGAAACTAGTGCAACACAGGGACCCAGTACTAACGGACTATACGTTTGGTGTCCATGTTCGACTACTTGCCCCGTCAAGTTTGTTTCAGTGGTGAATAGGAAAGGTATAGGATGGTCTCTGGCACTCTGAAAGGGAGATTATACGAAAGGTCGTGCGAAAAGTGAGCCACAATTTAATTTCACACTGAAATTCTGATATCCATGCAAGGGTTATGATACCCAAACCAAATATAATAATCTTTGTTAATTCCAAGGGATTTTGACGAAAAGATGAAATTGACTTTGAGCAGCAATAACATCCTCTCTCCTAATTAATATTTCACTTGAATCGCTTGTTTTTGAGATCTACCATTTTCTCATAAGATCACTCTCCATTTTGCAGAGAGCAAATGTAACCCGTATTGCGGAAATCTCACTACTAGGTAGAATATTTCCTGTTTTAGTATTTCACGTTGGATATGTAACCGATTGTTGTCTGAAGAACAATAAGCTAATCAAAAAGATTTCGTATTGAGTCAAAAGTGTTAAGATTATGCTCCAGGTGTGCTCTCTACGTAAAGTATTGTCCTCTGTATAACGAATATACAATTACGTCATTTAAAATCACGGCGAAACAATACATGGAGATGTCGTCCTTTGTCGGCTCTTCTTAATGGACTATAGCAAATACTTTATACAATATCAGACTTTACACCATGTCGGTTTGTTTACATCATCCGTCTTAAATCAATGCAAATGTGAGGTTTTAAGTAATACGATGGAAATCAAACGTTTGATAATCAAAGCTTTTGACAACCAATGTTGCAATCGTATGATTTATTATTGATGATTGTTATTGCATTTTGACATATGCATTGCCTCGCATCTTCTACAGTTAACCCGCACGAAGCAATTGACTCAAACAAATGCCAGCCCTCCGTGGAAAACATTGTTGCGACTCGGAAAAATAGGAGACCAAGAAGTAACTGCAAGAGTTGAACTTAAAAGTAAACTTGTACAAACATGAATACAATAGAGTACACCAACAACCATCACACACTTCTTCCAAGTAAAACACAATACTTTTGTCCTTTGGTTATGAGTTACAATAAGAAAAACATAGCATAAGGAGTGGGATCTACTTTTATACACAGAATGAAAAAGGGTACTTACTAAAAGAAGAGAGAAAATTAAAAGGGGGACAGCAATCATAATAATTATTATATTTCCACCTTGTCTTAGACGGTAATTTCCCCCACATTGCAATAGTTCTACTTACACCCTCTTCATAGAGCTGGGATATTTTCCTGGACATATAAATGCTCCAACACGGTACAAATTTCCTCTTCCCGTATATTTCTTAATTGACGTATGAGTTCCTTTATGCAAAAGAATTTTTGATTTTTCCGAAGTTGTTGTTGAAAAGAAAGTATGTACGGACACAAAAGAATCAATGAGGTACAAAAAGGATGAAGAGAAAGAAAAAAGAAATCAAAGAGAGTGAAAAAGTAAAATGTCATCATCACCATCATCATCATCAGCGTATCTCAAACAAGAAAAATAGATCAACCTATATATGCTACAAATGCACCAGCACTAAAACAAATCAATTACTTTCCAAAATTACACAATGATACAACTACAACTTTAACATAACACACATTTCCATAGAAACTCATTCCTCATCTTTTAATTTCTCAACCAACACAAAACAGTACACGAGAAAGATCACAATTGAGGATAGAAGGACAGGCATATGATGGAATGGGCTTTCGAAATTTCACTTTCTTTTTCGACTTTGGAAATCATGCATCCCTTACTCTGTAAACATTTTTATTGTCGATGATGGAATCTTTTGTTGTATATATTTAAACAACTTCCCGTGTGTTAGCTCTTTAGTGTAAAGTTAACACTCGACTTTGAAAGTTCAGCAGTTATAATTCAACCCAAGATAACCATGACGCGAATGCACATATGGGCTCAGTTGTTGATATTGCTATATTCCCTAACACTAACAACAGCCGCGCAAGTATCGGGAATTTTCACCAGTTTCAACTCGCTTACTTGGAAATCCGCAAGCAATTACAGGAATGCCGCACCAAACTACCCTACATGGACGGCTGTTTTGGGGTGGTCTTTAGATGGAGCCAAGGTGAATCCGGGGGATACTTTTACATTGACAATGCCCTGTGTTTTCAAATTCATTACGACACAAACTTCAGTTGATTTGAGCGCCGATGGAGTTTCATACGCCACATGTCAATTGAATCCAGGTGAGATCCTCGTGACATATTCGACATTAACATGTACCGTCAATTCTGCACTCAGATCAAATATGGAAGCAACAGGAACATTGTCACTTCCTTTGTCATTCAATGTTGGTGGATCCGGAGGTAATGCTGATGTAGCTGATGCATCATGCTTCAAAGTTGGGCAAAACACAGTTACGTTTACAGATGGATCGAATTCGATCTCCACGACTGCTAATTTTAAACAAGGTGATTACCAGTTAGGAACTTATGATAAATTCATAAATTACAGACTTATACCCTCATTGAATGAGGCCCAGCATTATATGGTCAGTGGACCTTGTGCTAAAGGGTACGTTTCGGGAACCATTGGGCTTGCAACATCTGATAGTGGACTGATTGATTGTTCCAATTGGCATGTTGGTTACTCCAATGATTTCAATGAATGGGCGTTTCCAAAAAGTTTTTCTTCGGATTATACTGTTACAAGTCTGTGTCTGAGTTCGCAATTACTTGTCAGTTTTAAAAACGTTCCCGCTGGTTACAGACCATTTATTGATGCATTGTTTCGAGTTCCTAATGGTGCAGGAGTTAAAGTCACCTATATCAATACAGCGTCGTGTGTTGCGGATACTAAGCAACAAAACTGGGGTGAAGAAGGATACGGGTGGGGATCGTATCAAAATGGCGAGGCGGGCGCCAACGGGATTATTGTTGTACTCACGACTTCAACAATTCTTGGATCCACCACAGGAATAACTACATTACCGTTCTCGTCAGGTGTGGATAAAACCAAGACAATCGAAATTATACAACCAATTCCCACAACAACCGTAACCACTTCTCACTACGGGGTCTCAACATCATTGATTACTTTTACCAATTCTATTGGAGGTACAGCCACTGTCATTGTAGATAAGCCATACCACTCGACAACAACCTTGACAACATTTTGGACGGGAACTAGAACCGCCACTTCCACTATCACAAATCCCACAAGTGCCATGGATACAGTCATAGTCAATGTTCCCAAGAATCCAACAGTTACCACCACCGCATTTTGGACTGGATCGATTGTGTCAACAACAACAAAGACAAACGGGTTTGGTGGCACTGATACTGTCATTGTTGAATATCCATCAAATCCAACAGTCACTACCTCAGTTTTTTGGACCGGAACAGGTGTCTCAACGACAACAAAAACAAATGTCGCAGGTGGGACCAATACAGTCATTGTTGAGTATCCAACCAATCCTACTGTTACGAGAACCACATTTTGGACGGGATCATCTCTAACTACAGTTACAGCTACAAACCAGCCAGGCGGAACTGATTCCGTCATTGTTGAGTACCCATCCAATCCTACTACCACACTCACGACTTTCTGGACCGGAAGTGAGACTACTACAGTTACAGCTACAAACCAGCCAGGCGGAACCGATTCCGTCATTGTTGAATACCCATCAAATCCTACTACCACACTCACGACTTTCTGGACTGGCAGTGAGACTACTACAGTTACAGCTACAAACCAGCCAGGCGGAACCGATTCCGTCATTGTTGAGTACCCATCAAATCCTACGGTCACGACAACTATATTTTGGACGGGAAGTGACACAACTGTTTCAAGAGTGTTCAATCTGCCAGGAGGAACCGATCTGATTGAAGTACTCTATCCTTCAAATCCTACTGTCACTACGACAGAGTTTTGGACTGGTGATGAGAAAACCACATCAACAGAGACTCATTCGCCAGGGGGAACCGATATCGTTCATGTATTTGATACAGAAAATCCAACGGTTACTACTACAAAGTTCTGGACAGGAAGCTTCCCATCAACAACCACACAAACCAATGCACCGGGTGGAACTGACACAGTCGAAATATTTGATACAGCCAATCCAACTGTCGTTGTTACTACGTTCTGGACTGGGGAAGGTGTGACAACAACAACAGAAACGAACGAGCCAGGTAAAACGGATACCATTTACATATACGAGCCACATAACCCAACAGTCACAACTACGGAGTTCTGGATTGGCACTGATGCTACAACTTCAACCGAAATAAATGGACCGGGAAGTACTGATGTTGTACACGTCTTAGATCCTTTCAACCCAACAATCACCACCACTGAGTTCTGGACAGGATCAGAGCCAACCACATCTACTGAGACGTTTGGACCAGGAAGTACTGATGTTGTACACGTCTTAGATCCGGCTAACCCAACAATCACCACCACTGAGTTCTGGACAGGATCAGAGCCAACCACATCTACTGAGACGTTTGGACCAGGAAGTACTGATGTTGTACACGTCTTAGATCCGGCTAATCCGACTGTGACTACAACTAAATTTTGGACGATGTCTTATGCAACTACGTCGACAATTACTAATGAGCCAGGACAAACAGACTACGTCGTAATTCTTGACCCAAATAATCCAACTACCACTGTGACAGAGACTTGGACAGGAAGTTACACTACTACGTTGACAAGCTACAATTCACCCGGAGGAACAGACACCGTGATTGTCGAAGTCCCATCCTCAACCTCAAGCACATTCATTGTAACTGATCCCTCCATCTCATCAACAAGTTTGAGCACGGCAGAAACTAAATCCAGTGAAGTTGATCAATCATCAACCCAATCCGAGGAGAGCGAGCCTTCAAGTTTGGGTACATCTTCAATTGAGTCGGAAACTTCCTTCTCAGAGATCTCGTCCACTATGGATCCACTGAGTTATGCAAGTTCAATCGACTCCGAATCAACTACAATGGAGTTGCTGTCTGAAGCTTCTAGTCATGCGCCAAGCTATTCATCTGAGTCTTCTACATCTGGTGCTGAAAGCGAGTCCGCTCCACAATCATCCAATGAATCAACAGACTCATCAGCGAAAGGATCCACTGATTTTTCATCAATATCGAGTGAGCCACAAGAATCTGAATCCACTACAGATACCTGGTCAAATGGAGAGCAATCATCTACAGCGCAAAGCTCGTTGAGTGAGCTGGAGTCCAGCTCTTTCACTAGCGACACAAGCAATGTCACTTCTATCGAAAGTACTGATGATGACTACAGCTCAACTGTTGCTGGTGAACCAGGCTCTACATCTCACGATTTCAGCTCAATGGTAAGCGACAGCAGTGATGCATCATCAAGGTCCTATACATCAAGTGACAGTCAAAATAGTTCACTGGAGTCATCGTCTAGTGTATTAGATGTATCATCCACCGATGAGCTGTCTGGCAACGAATCATCTATGACTGTTTCCGAAGTATCTTCCACAAAGGTGTCAAACAGTATTGATGACACGCCATCAAGTGAAACTAGCACATCGGAACCCTCTTCAAGTTCAGATGCCAGTGCTATAACGTCTTTCTCAACTTTGCAATTGTCATCCACTGTTTCCAGCTTCATTTCGAGCCAAAGATCTACTCATGCGTCGTATGGAAACTCGAGTATTGATACTACAACCGATTCGTTTTCCGAACCGGCTCCACAGAGCTCTTCTATCCCCGCGGAGAGTACCATCGTTGGTATGTCAACAGATGCTACAAGTGCCACCAGTGAGCATTTCACCACCACTACCAACACATCTGATCAAGGAGCTTTAACCTCCAAGATGAATAGTGAAACAATCTCATCTGACGCCTCAAGCGGTAACCTTGGTTCTCAGTCAGGAATCAATACAAATGTGCAGCCAGACTCGAATGTGGAAACCAAGCTGGTCACATCTACCACAAGTAGCGCAGCTGTTAGCGTAAAATCAATAACAGAGCCTACAGGAAGTGATCGGGCTCTCTCTAGCTTGGGATCTCTTTCAGTGGATACATTACCTTCGAGTACACCTGGAGCTAAAAACACTGATACCAAAAGCAACACCAACAGCAACACCAACACCAACACCAACAGCAACACCAACATTTCATCCTCGAGCTCAACGCCAAACGAAGCAAGCACCAGCACCAGTCAACAAAATGTTTCGAATGAGCCAGATGTGGATGCAACGAGGAATCCAACAATAAGTCTCCCTATAAGCTCAGCAGGTGAAACACCTACTCATCAAACTACTTCTTCGCCAAACTCAAATGGACAATCGATCTCAGAACCTAAGTCGACAACACCAGTTGGTGTTGTATCCCCTCCTACTGGTGCCAATACCGCTGTTACTTCTCAATCTTTAAGTGGACCTGATGCGGCGTCAAACACAGAATCAAAAGCATCGTCGGCCGAGCAATCGTCATCCATAGAAAGGTCGGAACTGCCACAGCGCACCCACTCGTCCGCCGAAACTCTAGATCAATCACCCTCACCTACAGCCAAGCCTACTAGCTCATGGTGGACAATGTCACAGCAACAGCAGCAACAACAACAACAGTCGTCTTCACCTGATTCAGCTTCTTCATCAGAAACTTTAGGATCACCAATTAACACCTACGAGGGGTCAAGTTTGAAAGTTGTTCCAAGTTGGATCTTGCCTCTCTTGGCCTTGACATTCATTTTTCCATAAAGGGTTGAAATTTTTTTACCCTATGTCACATTGTACATTAGTAACACTACTTTTTTAAAAGCTTTTCGGTCTCATCGTTGCATCTAGTTTGGATAACTATGGATTCTTATTTGTGTATTATTTATCAAAAGATACTTCTTACGTGTATCACGTTAGTGTAGACTGAGCATTCTCGTAAATTTTTTCAACTAGGTCGAGATCTGCGTTTATTGTGACTACTTGAAGAATCCTAGACGTTCAATCACAGACAGGGGCATAAAGACGGGAAAGATAAAACCCTTTAAGTATGTGGATTGCGTTCCAGTCAACAAAAGCGGGTATTCTTGACCACCTGAGGTTAAGTTGGACTTCTGAAATACAAAGGTTATTTGAAATTGAAGATATGAGGAAAAGCGTAGACGAAGCCCTCAAGTCATTACGATAATAAGAGACGAATCCGTCGAAAATTTCGATTCTGAATTCGAGGCATCACCGAGCAGTTACGAATGAGTTTGTGCAAGATGACACCATCATTGTCACTGTCTGCCTTTCAACAATAAAGAGAGGTGCAAATTTCAATTTTGCAAAAATAGTCGCCATATTAAACGACTAAACCGGTATATTACTCGGATGAAACAAAAACGCACGCCTGATATACTCCGAATATGAAGTAAAATATTCTGCTTTTGTGTTCAATACAAGGGACCAAGGATCAAAACAAAATTAGCATGTTTTCTTATTCCAATTTGGGCGTGAAAAACAAACAGTCTTTCCGGTTGGCGGTTATCACGCAGCTTTACGATATATAGAACGGAATGCAGAAAGACATTTTTAGTATGCAATTCAAATGAGGGCAGTCCTAGAAAGTTAGCTTGTCATTGGTCACTCTGATATATAAGTTGTGTTGAGTCTGAGTTGGTGTTGTTAGACTTCCATAATTCTCTTACGCGGAACAGGGCTTGAGTTGCTATAAAGCACTTTCCCATTGTCTGCCCATCTGCGGTATATGATGTCATTTATAGAGCCCAATTCATATTGAGGGTACATTCTGCATATCCTTTAGGCGACCATTCAAGCCTAATCTGACAATTATATGCAGGCTATTATTTAGATGGAACGTCGTATTTGACTCAATTTTGTGTAAAAAAGAAAAGGACTAGGCGTAGATACTTTCCGAAAAGCTTCCTTTGACGAAAAGCTAATGTAACGAGCCATTGGGTTGTCTTTTTAACGAAAGGTTTTCTACGAGCTATTGTGATGTATGTTACTATATAGGGTTATTGAGGCCTGGTGACTTCAAGATTTTTTTACGCTCAATCGTTGACATAAAATAATGAGTTTGATTTTAGTAGTGACTCGAGACAGGTAATTCCCTAATTTTTGAATTCACAAACTAAGTACAGGAACTTGGCTTTAAACAATAAACGAAAAAAAAATGAATTAGCATCTCTTTGTTCTGTTTATCCAAGGGACGAAAGGTTGCATCAAATATTTCACGCACGTCATGTGTCGAACAAGTTAAATATTTTCTATGACGAACACAAAGAATTAAAAAGGAAAGGAAAATATTGCTCTGATTGAATGAAAAGAATAGAACAGCTCTCCTGGTGTTACCCAAATTTCGTGGTTACGAAGGAAATACGTGTTTTTACGCCTCATGAAAAATAACTATACACACTTGTTCCTGTTTGTTGAGTACCCAACAAGTTGTTACTAAAACTTGATTGAACCACTTTAACTCAAGTTTCCGTTACCAATTGCTTTCGTATTCATGTTTAAGAGTTTCAAGCCTGTCTTCAAAGGGAGGTTCTTGTAGCGAAATTCGATTATTGAAACTTTTCAAAACCCTACCTGACGCAGGAACTCATAACAATGTGTGAGTGCAGATCAAAAGGTTTGGAATGCAGTGCAAACTTTAGATTGCATCATTTGGACTTTTCAAATTATTCCTCTCTTCTGGGTGGACCCTGTTTATCGCGCAGAGAAGAAAAAGTTTTTCTGTCGCCAAGTCAGCACAGAAGTGAGCTCGGGCATTGTGCAATTTCAGGAACTACTTTATAGTCATGGCGCGCATTTAGTCTAGTTCATAATAAATGTGTACTTCTAGTCAAAGGAGTTGATGTTACACACCAACTTCCAATTGAATAATCTATAGAATCCCGTTTTCTCTACGTGCAATAGGTAAATTCCATGAGTCCGCACGTCCCTTCTTCGACTTTTCTTCGAATTTCGTACGGAATCTCAAACTTCAACAGCAACAACAACTAAATCTATGCGGCCGTATTTTCTACCATTCATCATTACATTGCTTTGTTTTGTGATCGATTCTTGTAAACTCTTTTCTTAGTGACCTGTAGATGGCGATAATTTGCGTATGATTTTACAAAAGAGGAAATTAGCATCATTTCTAACTTGACAACATGTAAGTGACGCCTGTTTCGGTTTGTCGCTATCGCCTTTACCAAACACGACTTATTTCTATTGTCCCAATGGTGGCTACTTTCCTGACATTGCAATGCTTTTCCCAAATTGAAGCCGCAATTATCTTTCATGGTTTTTTACAAAATAATGTTTTAGGAGGAAAGGGAAGGTTGCCAATACAAACTAGCTCTTCTTGATACCACAGTTCCAGTTTCTGTGCATACGCACTCGATATATCGTCTTTGCAAAAATAAGTATCATTACAAACACAAAACCAGAATCGAATTTCATGTATCCCTTAACACGGTTGAAAAAGTTCGCAACCAAAAAAAAAACACAAAAGTAATGCACTCTCGAATTGTATCGAAGACCTTTTCAAAAGGTCTCTGGATGGTTCGCAAAACCCTTTTTCTCAATAAAAATTACTATTATTCCACATCCAAGAAATCAGGTATAAAATAGGTCCTATTTCCACCTATTTTCGTATTGAATTTGGCAAACCCCGTCAAGTCTCACCAACACGAATCCAATGGTCAAACACTTGCAATTTGTGGCGATATTGGTGGCCTTTACACTTACAGCCCTCACTCAAGCAGCTGAGATTAGCAATGTTTTCCAAAGCTTTGATAGTTTAACTTGGGAAAACGGTGCAAGCTACAGGTACAGAACACCAGCAGCTCCAAGTTGGATTGCACAATTGTCTTGGAAGATTTTAGGTTCCAATGTCAAACCAGGCGACACATTCACATTGAACATGCCATGTGTATTCAAGTTTACAACAACACAACAGAGCGTTGACTTGGACGTCGGAGACACGGTATATGCTACATGTCGTTTCGAACCAGGTGATTTAGTCGTTGCATATTCACAATTGAAATGTACTGCCAGCGATAATGTTAAAGATAGCACTGATGCTACTGGTACTGTTAGATTCCCTTTCACATTCAATGTTGGTGGGTCTGCTGGTGTAGTTGATTTGCAAAACTCAAAATGTTTCACACCAGGTACTAATGAAGTAACTTTTACTGATGGCGATAAGAAATTAACAACCACTGCAAACTTCCAAGGAGGCTCCAATACCAACCCAGGTACATCAACTAATAACATTGTCTTCAACAATCGTGTTGTTCCTTCTTTGAACAAACAGCAATTGTATTTATTGGGAGGTACTTGTCCAAATGGTTATAGAAGTGGAACATTAGGAATAACAGTCAGTGGAGGTACACTTGACTGTTCCGCTCTTCACTCAGCTATTACGAACAAATTGAACGGTTGGTTTTTCCCAGAGGTGGCAGATGCTATTTCTGCTTCTTCAAGTTGTAATGGCCAGTCTTATACAATCAATTACGACAACATTCCCGCTGGTTATAGACCTTTTATCGATATTTTAGTTTCTGTTCCCAATGGTCAAAAATTACGCACAACTTATACAAATAGTTATAAATGTGTTGGCGAACAGCGCGCTCGCGACAAGTCAAAGGTTGTGACATGGGGTGCATACAATAACAATGTGGCTGGTGCCAATGGTAATGAAGTCATTCTTACTACATCTACATGGCTTGGCTCAACTACTGCTGTGACGACATTGCCATACAACACTGAACCAGGTAATACAAAGACAATCGTTGTTCAGGTTCCAATTCCAACCACCACAGTCACAACATCTCATCTTGGAGTTTCAACATCGTTGACCACCATAACCAATACAGTTGGAGGTACCGCTACTGTTGTTGTTGACAACCCATATCATTCAACAACCACTTTTACTACAGTTTGGACAGGGACTCAGACAACCACTTCCACCATTACCAATCCCACAAGTGCCATTGATACAGTAGTGGTTAAAATCCCCGAAAATCCAACTGTCACCACTACCGAACCATGGACTGGACTGGGAGTCTCAACCTCAACAGAAACATTTGGACCTGGAAACACTGACACTGTTCACGTTTTAGAACCTGTTAACCCAACTGTCACCACTACCGAACCATGGACTGGACTGGGAGTCTCAACCTCCA
>OGTJ01000259.1_pt1 | contig 13261 bp, 9 predicted proteins | sample 1574611 | NCBI WGS metagenome assembly OGTJ01 (sample SAMN03295858, study PRJEB24534) | human gut metagenome | isolation source: fecal sample 1 from infant 9 | host: Homo sapiens | place: USA: Pittsburgh, PA | collected 2014-07
TTTTTTTTTTTTTTTTGGTTCTATTTTGTTCTTCTATTTCTTTTTGTTGAGCTTTTGAGAATTGTTTTTTACTACTTTTGCGGAGTTTCAATTTGTTACTCTCCCCTCGTTTTTGTTACTCTTTCAGAGCTTTTGGACTGAAGTAAATGTAATTTAAACGGTTACGTCCTGATTGGATAACGAAAGAAACACCAAACTTCACACACACACACACACACACACACACACAACAACGTCGAGCTTAAATCTCCCTATGTTTTCTCTCCAATTAGATGTAACGAAGTAAGTGTTATATTTAAACCTTTTTTTCCCTCCTTCGCAAAAACAGCAAAGAAGGGAGAGAGATAGAATTCACAAACCAATAGTCGAAATCCTTTTGTCTAGTTATCAAACTTTTTTCCAAAAACTAACAGATAGGTAGATAGGTACACAATAATTATAATATAGGTAATATGCAGATGGAAGCGTTTATGTATGTACCCCTACCACTTGATCAGGTTGCATGTACTTTATCGTATCCGATCATAAAGCTTTACTTTCTAAAAGAGACAGTGGAAAAGAGTGCGTGTGGGTATCTTTTTGCTATGAGCCCACACACACATACTTGAATTGTCCAACTAGATGCCGTACAAAAAAACGGCAAAGTCAGGCGAGACAGTAAAACAACACGCAAGAAAAAAAAAAACGATGCACAAAATCTTAAAATCTTTAAATTTTTAAACGGCATTCTGTCGATGTGAAAATAAAAAAAAAATGTCAAAAATAAATAAATAAATATAAAAATAAAAAAAGGTAAACAAAGCAATGTCAATTTCTCTATTTTAGCGACACTGCATACACCATTCGAAAAAAAAATATTCCAACTTGAAACAGGTACTTTACTATATTATATTAATTTTTCGTATCTTATCAATAAAAATGACTTTCACATATGCCGAATTACATCATACCTTAATTGGAAGAACTATATCTTTCCTGAAGAGAGTAGAAGTAGTTAATCTCACCATGCATTTCTTTCTATACTCAATAAGCTTTTCTGCTTTCTTAGGTTCAGCAATTTGTGCTTTTTTCCCAAGTTTTGTTGGGCTTGTTAGTTTTCTCCCCCCCACATTTCGTATATTGTCCTCCTTTTGAAAAAACACAAATCGCGGATTTTGTTCAACAACCAAAATATACTAAGCAAAAGCATCAAATTGGCTTGTTGCGGCGGGTGAACGCAAATGAAGAGGCGTAGTAGTCAAAGAGAAGGAGGATTGTAGCGAGATCGCACTGCAATGCACTTCACCTGCCCCCTGCCACCTTCCTCCTTCCCCCTATGGAAAGCCAATCCCTATTTCTTTTTTTTTTTTTTCTTTCAACTTACGCAAGATTCAAAATTTTAATAATCTTTTCCCTCTTTTTCAAAAAATCGTCCGGATTTATGAAAAACCTTGAATATAACTCTCAATATTAATTCTTCTATGTCTCCATATCTCCATATCTCTATATCTCTATATCTTCTATATCTTCTATATCTCATGTCGTTTTTTCCCTTTCTACCCCGCTTTTCAAAGCTCAACAGATTTCACTCTTTTTTTTATGATATAGTCTGCATGCATGCAGTTGTGTGATGATGATGATGATGACGATGACAATCAAAAAAATTGGCATCTCTCTCTCAAAGGTTGAAAAACTCATGAATGACCCTTGTCATTTGATGCATCTAATGTAGAAACCCAAACCCGAGTGCCATCGATACCGATCTTTAAAACACCAAGGGGTGGGAGTTGGTGTTTCATTTGTCGACTTTTTTTTTAACCCCGCAATTTGGCTGTCGTTCTTTATTTAATATCTCGGAGTTCTTTTCTTACTAGCGATCACCGGTGGAGTAAATGAACCGAGATATTTGAACAAAAAAGATCGGCTAATGCTTTGTATCAAGAATAGAAATGAAAAGCTTCTGTTACTTGAATAGGAAAGCAATAACCATATTAGGTCAAAATCAAACGTTTTGTTTCTTTACAACAACCCTCGTTGTTAAAAAGAAGAGAGCGATGTTTGGTCAAGGTTACATTTAGATGCTTCTTTGCTTAAATCTACTCCGCAACGCAAACGATAGATTAATGGTCATGTAATTATCTGTTGCTCTCTTTGACGTCATTTTCAAACAGTCAGTTGCATGAAGCTTGAAAATATGTTTGATCCCTCCCCCTTACTCCAGAGTCATCTTCACATAAATGCAAAGGTTGTCTTGCAAGTGAACTGTCATGTGTCTCTCTCTTTACTTTGTGATCAATCGAAAGTCATAAAGTTGGAGAAGTTTGATATTGCGGAGACAGGCGAGCAGTAAATGGTACGTTTGTTTGTTGATGTTCCACTGGATAAGAGTTCGTGGGACAATTTTGGAACGGTTCATCAAACGGATCTTGGTTGGTATGTTGAAAGATGATACACAGTTTGGATTCACTCTCCTTGCTTGCGCATACCAAAATGTTGATTGAAATTCCTGTTCCCATTCGTATTATAAGCTTTGGAGTTCTTGCATTTACCTATCGTGTTTCTCACACAGTTGAAAGAGAGCGGTCACTACTTGTTTTGAGAGGAACAAGTACCGCGTACCTTGCTTTTGAAGTATGATACTCCCCAATAAAAAAAGTCGGGAGCTTGACGTTGGGTGCAACGTCTCACCGCCGGCAATACCAAACACCGAAAAAACCGGGGATTTAAAAATCGATTAATTTTTTGTCCCCATCGAATGCCGAAACTCACAAGTAATTACAAAGTTGATAACTACAAAGGGAAGTACAGCAAAGAGGTAAACGATCAAACGTTTGGGAAGCAACAACTTGAGCATGGAATTACCAAAAAATCACAGGAAAGTAATCCCATCAAGCGGGGTTCCACAACATTTTTAAGCCATCATTTACAGCTTATAGATAGACAAGTTCATGTTGAGTTGCAAAACAGACCACTTTGGACTCTCTTACTTCCTTTTCAGTTTGAAGTAAGCCTACCCGTGCCACTACTGCTCAACACCGTCGTCGAAATCAATTGGTTTGCAATTTACAAATGAGACCACGTTTTTCACAGGCTCTTTTTGTGTTCCTTGTCGCCCAAGAAAAACAAATATTGCGCTGTCTAATTTGTCTGACACATTGAAGTACCTAATTTTCTTAGCTCCAGGGACCAAAGACGTCGGCAATCGAAAAGACAGATGGGGAGTGTGTTACTACCAGTGGTTTAATCTACAAGGGGGTTTCAACAATAGAAATTAGTACAAGCCGTACCCGTTCCCGCAAACAGTATCATGATCAGAATACTGCTTCACCACGTGGCTCAATTTAGGTCGTCTATTGTTCCTTTAATTTTAACTTTATTCAAACAAAGATAAGCCACTCGACCAAAAATAGAAAACCAGAGACACAAAAGTAGATTAGGCAAGGGTGATTTGACCAGGATTAACGCCAGTTGTATCACATTTGTGCGATCAAAATGAGACAAAACGTGGTCAATGTAGATTTTTATTACATGCATATATGGGCCGATGGAACAATGGGATTCATGGATCTCATTATACTGTGATACTGAAAAAACATATAAAGGCAAGACAAATGTCTAGGAATTTAAGATGCCGTTGATTCTCTCCATCAAACATCATGTCTGCAACTGATAAATCACCAGAGGTTGTTGAAACAGTCCAACGCGACTCATTTGAGCCATCACATAGCAACGATGCCCCACCACAAAAACAACACTACACATACGACGCAGAAGCTAGACGTCATCGTTTAGATGGTGGTGTCAAACTCAGAGACGCATTGATGATTCTTTGTGCCGGGTTTGCTTTAATTTCTGATGGGTACCAAAACAATGTCATGTCAATGTTGAACAAGGTGTTTGCTATTGAATATCCTGATGTTTACGATACCGATTTGTCAACTCAAGTTTCCAATGCTTCATTGGTTGGTACAATTTTTGGCCAATTAGTCATTGGGTTCTGTACTGATTTGATCAGTAGGAAATCGGCCATTGTTATTGCCACATGTTTTCTAATTTTTGGCAGTGCATTGTGTGCTGCTTCTCATGGTAAAACTGTATTGGGTATGTTTTGGATGTTGACCATTATGAGAGGCGTCACTGGGTTTGGTATTGGTGCTGAATACCCATCAAGTTCAGTCACTGCGAGTGAAGCAGCCAATGAATCGGTCAAGAGAAGAGGAATGGCATTCATCTTGGTTACCAATGTCCCGTTGGCATTTGGTGGACCATTTGCATCGATTATTTTCCTCATTGTCAACAAAATTACCAAAACCCATTATGATGCCTTGTGGAGAACCATGTTTGCCATTGGATGTTTTTGGCCGTTATCGGTTTTCTATTTCAGAATGAAGATGGTGACTAGTGAATTGTTTCAAAAGAATGCCATTAGACATAAACCCCCATACTGGTTAGCTCTCAAATATTATTGGCCTAGATTATTGGGGACCACGGTGACTTGGTTCTTGTACGATTTTGTAACTTTTCCCAATGGTATCTTTTCCGCTACAATCATCTCCAATGTTATTTCCGATACTTCTGATTTGGAGAAAATCGCTGAATGGAACTTGTTGCTTGGAGCAATTGCATTACCTGGATGTTTTGTTGGTGCTTATATCGTCGATAAAATTGGCAAGAAATACACTATGTTGATTGGGTTTATTGGGTATATTGTATTTGGACTCATTGTTGGTATTGCTTATTATAGAGTTAAAAAGATTACAGCATTGTTCATTGTACTTTATGGATTGATGCAAAGTTTTGGTAATGCCGGTATGGGGAATGTCTTGGGTTTGGTTTCAAGTGAATCTTTTGCTACGCCAGTAAGAGGTACTGGATACGGAATCAGTGCCATTATTGGTAAAGTTGGTGCTGTTTGTGGTACAAAGGCATTTGAACGTGTATTGACCATTGGGGGATCTAAGGCAAGTGGTCAAAGATACACATTTATTATTGCTGCTTGTTGTGGATTATTGGGGGTCATCATGACCTGGTTGTTCATTCCTCATTTGAAAACTGATGATTTGATGGAGGAAGATGTTAGGTTCAAGAATTATCTTAGGGATCAAGGTTGGAAGGGTACTATCGGGCTCAAGAGTGAAGACAGAGAGGATGAGGAGGAGAATATTGATAGTTCTGAAGATTCTGAAATTATTGAGTTGCAAGACCAAAAGCGAATCGAGCATAAGGGTAATATGTAGTGAATAATAGTTGGTGGTTAATCTAATTTAATATCTAGTAGTTTTTTTTATGGCTGCGAAGTAGAACAGACTAAAAAAAAAAAAAAAAAAAAAAAAAAATACTTACATTTCATTCTTTAGTTCCACATCATCGCTCTTCTTTTACACAATGGAGAGTGAACCACCTTGCAAAAAAACTAAAGCTCCACCTCCAACCCCAGAAGAGATTGAGAGGCGACGTGAAGCGAGAAAGCATGAAGTGGTACCACCAGGTTTATCAAGACGTGAATGGAAGAAACAACAAAAACTTCAACGATGGGAAGAGACCAAGGACCAGTATCGACAGGACATGAAGTTGAAAAAGAAACAACAGCGACAACGCAAACGTGAGAGACTTAGGAGTGATGAAGAGTACCGCAACAGCATCATCAAAAAGCCAAAGCACCAAATTGCCACTAATGTAAAGATTGCCATTGATTGTGAATTTGATGATTTGATGAACCAAAAGGAAATAGTATCAATGGCGAACCAAATTAGATCTTGTTATTCATCAATGAGGCATTGTCAATACGAGCTACCCATTCAAGTAATGTCATTCAATAAACGACTTAAACAAAGGTACGACACATGCAACCCCGAGTACACATCCTGGAAAGGTATTCAATTCCAATCGGAACACCTTGCTGACTTGATCACACCAGAAAACAAACATCAATTTGTCTACTTGACAGCAGACACCGATAACGATATTCAAGAATTGAGTCCCAATCACACGTATATCATTGGTGGAATTGTTGATAAAAATCGACACAAGAATTTGTGTTTCAATAAAGCAAAGTCGATGGGTTTGGCCATGGCACGATTACCCATTGGACAGTATATCAAAATCAATAGTCGTGATGTGTTGGTGACTTCTCATGTGTATGAGATTATTTGTCGATGGTTTGAATGTAAGGATTGGCGACAGGCGTTTAATAAGGTGTTGCCTCCTAGGAAAGTGGTCCAGGGTACCGAAAGTGGGCAAGATGATACAAGTAATGATGGAGAATACGACGTTGGAATAGAAGATAAGGAAAATGAGTGCGAGGATGGAAAACAGGATGCAGTTTGTGAGACGCCACGAGTTGTTGATGAGGCTGGCAATGAAAATGAAAATAACAATGTTGCAGATGTCAAGAAAGAATAGCTTAGGCTGTAAACAGAATGGAAACGGGGCTATATAACAACTCTTAAGGTAGAAGTTAGGTGCTACTGGCAAAATGAGGGTGCTAAATATCTCTCCAAGACGAGGTAGCGCGATCTAAATATTGAATTCGCAACGAGGTTTTTCTCAGCAATTACGCGCCACTTCTTTTGCCAACTGGTTCCACCATGACAACCAATATAGACTATGGCGACCTCAAGGATGGATTGATAATAGAATACGCCAAACGGAAACTAGCAAGTGAAAAGAAAGCCGTGGCTGCTAGCATTCGTGAAATAGAGCAGTCCGTGTCGTTGCCCGTGGTAAAATCACTTCACACACTCTCTAATTGTTTGGCACGTTACGATGACCCCAATGCATTGGATAAAGCACTTGATGCGATAGATTTAGCAAATATTTACGAAAACGTTGAACGTCGTGAACGAGAAAGCACTAATCCTGCATTGAGCTATGATGATTTCGTGGTGCTTGAATTACTACGATATTTCAAGCATGATTTCTTCAAATGGGTCAACTCTCCATCTTGTCAGTGTGGCTCATCGGAGGTGGTGAATTCCGGCATCAAACGTCCTGATCCATCCAATAACCCTGATGAAATTTCCATCATTGAGGTTTACCGATGCCAAAAGTGTAATCAATATGTCGAGTTTGCTCGAATAAATAACCCAGTGTCATTACTTTCTACACGTTTGGGTCGATGTGGAGAATGGGTCAATTGCTTTTTGTTAATTTTGACTGCCTTGATTGGAGACGGCAAGGATAGAATCAGATATGTTTGGAATAATGAGGACCATGTTTGGTGTGAGTATTACTCTTTTGGATTGAAAAAATGGGTTCATTTGGATCCATGCGAAGGTGTATTTGATGAACCGTTGTTGTATTGTGAAAACTGGGGGAAGCGAATGTCATACGTTATCGGATTCAACAAGTATAGCGTCGTTGACTTGAGTAAGAAATATATCACCAAAGCCAAGCAGATTAAACAACTGGATGTGGTTAATCCAACTAAAGTCAAGAATTCGATCCGTTTTCACAATGTGAAAAAAGCAGACGAGTATCTAGCTACAGCAAGATCAAATAAGCTGGAAAATGAACTGTGGAGATTGTTATACACTGATGTGTTTGTTCCAAGAAGTCGTGAACTTGAGGACTTAGGTATTGCAAAACCAACCCCATCATTGTCTGATTTACCTAAAGGTCGTCAAACAGGATCTGCCACATGGACTCAAGCTCGTGATGAAGATGGGTAGAGAGTCGACATTTATAAATCTAATAGATTACAAAAATTTTACTTGTTGATTGTAGATATCGGGGCACGCATTTAGTCAATTGTGGGAGGGAATAAAATACTAATCCTTAACTATGTGTTTTGTAATAGTTTCTAGATTTGTTAGATTAACACAACATCATCAATAAACATTAATTGGTCCCTTGGCCCAGTTGGTTAAGGCGTGGTGCTAATAACGCCAAGATCAGCAGTTCGATCCTGCTAGGGACCATTTTTTTTGCTTCTCAAATTTGGCATACTCTTTTCTCCGTCTCTTCAACTTTTTTGCATAAACCCCACTTACGTCTCCATTTTTAGTTGTAAATCCAAAGATAGCTTTTACTTGGGGCTACGTGGTATAAATTTGTTTGTTTGATATGGATGAATTTCTACTCATTTTTTTTGCCGCAAAATGGAGACAAAATGAGGAAATTAGAACTAGGGAGAATTCTTAACACTCTCCGCTTTTTTTTTAATATTTGCAAATATTGTGGTTCACTGTAGGGTGACCAAGTCAATCGATACCCTTAAATCTCTATACGATCTCCCATGCCTTCTGGTGTCCCTGGCATAACAAATTATTTCTCCTTCATAATGCTTGGTAGTCCGATGCATGATATTGATAGCGTAGAGTGCTGCAAATCATATCTAGTGCCTTATATAACAGTTCAATAAGTGCTATTGCTATTTTGCATATAACTATAGGCTACTGAAGAGTATCAATTTTTTTTACAACCATTTTAGCAACCACATTAAAACCGCACCACCACACCACACACCACCACAGTAGTCTTGAATGACACTCAGGAAAGTTTCCCACATAATCAGAAGATATACACAACATGATCCAAAACGGAAGAGATGTACTCAATTCCAGAGCTGCAATACTTGGTTCAATTGAGGATTTTACTGAAGATTATACGAGCTTTGAAGAGTACATTGGTGATCAAAACAACCAAAACCCATTCACTGATGAAGCTACACCTACAATTAGTAAACGAAGAAGGTCCAAAGTTGGCCACTTTTTGAAAAAGAGTATACAACGGGTTCTCCATATAAAATTGGGTCAGAAAAATCCCCAGATTTTTCACCCAGTGATTGCAAGTGCATCAGATATTCCCGATTATGAAACTGTTATTCCAGCTCGTCACGTCACCACAAATATGGCCATCTCCCCACGGTTGATACAGCTTGCCAATAACTTTAGAAGCGGGATAAAAAATCGACCGAGGGATGAAATGTACTTGCTTTCATCAGCATCAGCTGGAACATCCGTCAATTCACTATTTGAAGATGGTCGTGTTTCGCTTGAGGGCACTGGTGCCACCACTGCTGATTCCAATGCTCATATATTTTAGAAATAGATAGAGAATTGTATAGGATCTAGATGTGCAAAGTATCATAGTGTGTCCTTTCGACCAAAAATTGATCCCATCACCTCCTTGGCTCCAGAAAAAAAAAGCTCTCAGTCACACGCGTTTTACGATTGCAAATCAGCAGCTCCAATCCAGTTCAATATCGTCATACTATATACAATTACATGAGGCGACAGAGCTTACAGAGATTCCTTTATTAACCATGCATTCAAGAAAACCCTTTTTAGGGTTAACATTTTGTTGTACGGGAGTTGAGGCGACGACGAGAAATGAAACAATGAAGATAATTGAATCCATGGGTGGAGTACAGTACCTAGATCTCATGACTGATGTGCAGTATTTAATAGTGGGGAATAGGAAAACTCAGAAATACCAATTTTGTATCAAGAATCGACTAGATATAAAATATCTCACGACAGAAGCTGTATTCAAAGTCCACGAGCAATGGCTAACAGGTGATGACGACGTGGACAAGCTACTAGATGAATACAAGCTACCTGTATTTAGCGAAATGAGCGTTTGCTTTTCCAGAGTTGAGCTAACCCAATCGCAAGTCAAACACCTTCTAAGTTCCAGTTTTAGGCGTGCTGAGGAGAAACAATTCACTGAAAAGCAGCTTTTGAAACAATTTACTCAAAATGGAGGTGTAGCGAAGGAGTCATTACTGAATAATCAAAACTGCATGATCAGCGCTGATCCCAGAGGTACGAGATATAACAAAGCAAAGGAATGGGGTATTCCAGTAATACATCCAGTTTGGATTATAGATAGCATACTACGAGGAGCGGCTTTGGACTTTGATGACTATTTATTGACGAGCGATCCGCTGGAGATATACGAGAACGGATGCAACGTTTGGTTGGAGTTGTTTAACAAAGAGAAGAGACCAACGACTAGACAATTGCCAAGACAAGCTGTTGAAGAACCAAAAAAGCTCAAGCGTGGGAAAAGAACAGAGATATGGAATTCCATTATGGACCACACAAGTTATGAAAAAAAAGGACCTATGGCGGTAGATAAAACGTGGGACGAAGAAAGTGACTCTGAGAATTACGAGGAGATTGAATATGTAAAGCCTGTTGTAGGAATGGCGAGAAGTAGCTTGTTCCTCGGATTCAAATTTTTGCTAGTTGGATTCACGGTAAGAGAATCTGATTTGTTGAGTGGCGGTATTGAAGCATTTCAAGGGGAGATCACTACAGATGTTGACGACACCTCCATGTCTCATATAATTATCCCCGCAAACAGAGGAAGCGAAGCGTCCTATTTGTTGCGAGCCTTACCCAGTGGCATCAAACTGATGGTTACGAGTGGAGATATTAAAGTCGTGACTGAGTTTTTCATTGAACGATGCATGTTTTACAAGAAAGTGGTGTTGGACCGATGGGGACAACCAATAAAAGGGTTGATGAACTCGTCGAGAAAGTTTAAAGTGTCAACCACAGGCTTCACCGGTATTGAATTGTTACATATAGAAAAGCTAATCAAGTTTCTCAACCTTGAATACTGCGAATCATTTTCGGAGCTGCGTGATTTGTTAATTCTCAATGTCAACCTATTTAAAGAGAGCTTTATGAAAAATTCACCAAAGTTGTTTCAATACCCATACAAGGATATACTCAATTGTCCAACGTATCAATCGGGTCAATCTTCAGTATCCTTGCTATCGGCAAAGAACAAGATTGATGCTGCCAAGAAATGGAGTATCCCTGTGGTATCTATTGCCTTCTTGTGGGAGATATTTGAAAAATCACAATACAAATCTGCACTAATAATTCCCGAATTGAACGATCCACAATGGTGTATTCATGCACCAATCAATTACATCCGGCCAAAATCATTGATTGAGTATATCAAGAGTATGGGTGATTCGGGGCCAATCAAAGACAGTGGCGAAATCAGCAAAAACACCATCATTGATGATGATCATGATGATGGTGGTGGTGTCAGATTGCCCTCCCCGAGAAAGTCTAGGCCAAAACAGAAATATGGCAAATTAATGGGAAGCGTGTCGCCACTGTCAATGAGAAGTAAGCTTACGGATGCATCCATGACATCAAGATCAACCATTATTATGGACGATGAAGATGACGATGAAAGAGAAGGTACTGATGCGGTAGGGGCTGGGTTAAATTGTGATGTCACAAACGATGAAGACTTGTCTTCGCAAGTTAGGTACGAGGACGCCGAGTCAATGATGAATCAAGAACGTCTTTTGAAGAAATTGGAAGAGGAGTCACCTCAATATAGACGGGAAACGGGATTGACTGCAAATGGTAGCTCAACAAAACGGCGTAAGACTAGAGGGCAGTAGCCCTATTACTACATACCACGTGACCTTTATCAGATCTGTTAACTTCAATTTTTTGAGAACAATTTGGCATATCTAGGATGTTTAAAATATATAGCGAACCAATTAAAGACCATCCCGCTGACCACTACACTTGCAAGACGATGCTAATAGCAAATTTGAAACTAGAAAGGTGGTGTGCTTTGACCAATTGGTAGAACTTACATCTTCTTACAACGAATTCTACGGTGCTCTACTAGTGCATCCTATTGTTGCATCATAGACTTAGAGAGTGAAAAATATGAAATTATACCATATTGAAGAAGTCTCTGTCTATTTTTGCATCTTTTGCATATCATTCTTGTTTTTTTTTTTTTTTTTTTTTTTTTTTTTTTTGTTTTCGTGAGTAAAGGGGCTCTTCTCTCTATCATGTGCTTCGCTGTTCAATTTCAATTTCAACTTCGATTTTTTTTTTTTTTTTTTCAAGTTTTTAAAATTTTCTCTCCATTTCTAAAAAATTTTCCCTTTCTCTTCTTCTCTTCTTCTTTTCCTCCTCCAGTATTCAATCTATATAGCAACAACAAAAATGGGTAAAGAAAAGACTCACGTCAACTTAGTCGTTATCGGTCACGTCGATTCAGGTAAATCAACCACCACCGGTCACTTGATCTACAAGTGTGGTGGTATTGACAAGAGAACTATTGAAAAGTTTGAAAAGGAAGCTGCTGAATTGGGTAAAGGTTCATTCAAGTACGCTTGGGTCTTGGACAAATTGAAGGCTGAAAGAGAAAGAGGTATCACCATTGATATCGCTTTGTGGAAATTCGAAACTCCAAAATACCATGTTACTGTTATTGATGCTCCAGGTCACAGAGATTTCATCAAGAATATGATTACTGGTACTTCTCAAGCTGATTGTGCTATTTTGATTATTGCTGGTGGTACTGGTGAATTCGAAGCTGGTATCTCTAAGGATGGTCAAACCAGAGAACACGCTTTGTTGGCTTACACCTTGGGTGTTAAGCAATTGATTGTTGCCATCAACAAGATGGACTCAGTCAAATGGGACAAGAACAGATACGAAGAAATTGTCAAGGAAACTTCCAACTTCGTCAAGAAGGTTGGTTACAACCCTAAAGCTGTCCCATTCGTCCCAATCTCTGGTTGGAACGGTGACAATATGATTGAACCATCAACCAACTGTCCATGGTACAAGGGTTGGGAAAAGGAAACTAAAGCTGGTAAGGTTACCGGTAAGACCTTGTTGGAAGCTATCGATGCTATCGAACCACCAACCAGACCAACTGACAAGCCATTGAGATTGCCATTGCAAGATGTCTACAAGATTGGTGGTATTGGAACTGTGCCAGTTGGTAGAGTTGAAACCGGTATCATCAAGGCTGGTATGGTTGTTACTTTTGCCCCAGCTGGTGTTACCACTGAAGTCAAGTCCGTTGAAATGCACCACGAACAATTGACTGAAGGTGTCCCAGGTGACAATGTTGGTTTCAACGTCAAGAACGTTTCAGTTAAGGAAATCAGAAGAGGTAACGTTTGTGGTGACTCCAAGAACGATCCACCAAAGGGATGTGACTCCTTCAATGCTCAAGTTATTGTCTTGAACCACCCAGGTCAAATCTCTGCTGGTTACTCACCAGTCTTGGATTGTCACACTGCCCACATTGCTTGTAAATTCGACACTTTGATTGAAAAGATTGACAGAAGAACCGGTAAGAAATTGGAAGATGAACCAAAATTCATCAAGTCCGGTGATGCTGCTATCGTCAAGATGGTCCCAACCAAGCCAATGTGTGTTGAAGCTTTCACTGACTACCCACCATTGGGAAGATTCGCTGTTAGAGATATGAGACAAACCGTTGCTGTTGGTGTCATCAAGTCTGTTGAAAAATCCGACAAGGCTGGTAAGGT
>OGTJ01000260.1_pt1 | contig 13166 bp, 3 predicted proteins | sample 1574611 | NCBI WGS metagenome assembly OGTJ01 (sample SAMN03295858, study PRJEB24534) | human gut metagenome | isolation source: fecal sample 1 from infant 9 | host: Homo sapiens | place: USA: Pittsburgh, PA | collected 2014-07
GCAATATCCTCTTATTGCAATGCCCACAATTAATAGGATGTATATCATCATTCAACGATCCATTGAAGTGACTCCATGTGCCGAAATACAAGTTGTAAATCACTTGTTTGTCTCTGCGACATTGTCGATACTTCAGCATTCAAAGTCATAAGCCGGACTGCTTGTTCAATGCCAAACAGTCACTGCAAGATGTCAAGTTTAATAATTGGTAATCAAATGAAGTGGCTTCATCGATACTTTTTGTATTGGATTCCAATTTTTATCCAACAGTTCTGCATATGTATTCGATACTGGTTCAACCAAATGTGACCGTGTGGGTACCCATGCTTGCTTTGTTTATTCCATCGTCAAGCACTTGATGTTAATCAATTTCTGTGACCTAACACTTAGCTCCGTCATAGATAGTGATTGTAATTTTCATCAACACTTGTTTTCTGTAGTAGTATGAAAGATCCATCAATTGGGAAAACATCTTCTAGCAGGAAAGTGGTAACATTTCCTTCTACATGTCCGTCGTGAATGAAAATTGGGATCCATATCCGACGACACCAAGGTTGGACACATAGCTTGCCTCCGTCATAATTTGCTTTCAATACACTTCTGTTGGATCTGGTCCTAATGGCGACCGAAATATCAAGCTTTTCCTGTTCCGCGAAACATTCAAATACTCTGGTGAACGCAATTCTTAACACAGTTTCAAAAATTCATATATGCAGGGTGTCTGTGCCCGTTGCATGACTTGTGGACTCAAGTTGCACAGGGTTGCAGCTCTAACTGTATATAGTGTTGAAATTACCTTTAATGGTCAAGTCTGGTTGGCTGTGGTGGGGTCATAAGGGCAGTCGGAATATGAGAAGTGGTACAAGACAAATAGGTATATAATCAGCCAAATGTCCTGTTTGTAATTCATCCAGTGTTACCAATTCATTGTTTTATGAATTCACGCAATCGTGTAAATGGAAATGCGTTGTGTAGATGAGAGTGTGCCACAGTTTTGGCTGGTTGGCTGGCTAGCTGGCGAGAAAAGCTAACAAAATATTTTGGTGCCGCATCAAAAACCCCACCAAATGCTCAACTCACTTTCTTTTGAAAACCACATTTTACAACTAGTCACTAAGCCAATGCCAAACACTACAATTGAAGATATAGCTGCTGGTATCACTGCAGCTTTGATTAGCAAGCTCCAAGAGCAGACATTGGGTGCAACTCCGGTAACGACTAACGTCACTGCTGACAAAGTTGACAAAGTTGACAAAGTTGACAAAGTTGAACAACCTGTTGTATCAAACTATGATGACAAATATTTTGACAAGTTGGCTGAGAAATACATTGATTTTACTTACAACAACCCTACAATCTATCATGTTGTTGACCACTTCAAGCGCCAATTGAAAGATGCTGGATTTGAGTATTTACCAGAACCAGAATCGTGGAGTGACATCAAACCAGGTAAATATTTCACCACTAGAAATGGCTCTTCTCTTGTTGCATTTGTTGTTGGTAAAAATTGGAAACCGGTTAAAGGCTTTGGTGCCGTTGGATCCCATATTGATTCACTCACTACTATCTTGAAACCAGTTTCGAAGAAAGACAATGTTGATGGATACGAGTTGCTTGGTATTGCTCCATATGCTGGGACATTGGGTAATCTTTGGTGGGATAGAGATTTGGGTATTGGTGGTAGATTATTGGTGAAGGACTCCAAGGGTAAGGTTTCACAACATTTGGTTGATTCTACACCTCATCCAATTGCTCACATTCCCACATTAGCACCACATTTCGGTGACCCAGCTGTTGGACCATTCAATACCGAAACGAAAGCAGTTCCAGTGATTGGATTTTCTCAAGGAAAAGAAGACGATCCTGTACCTACTGAAGCTGAAAAGAGGGCTCCCTTGTATGGAAAACATCCGTTGAAATTGTTGAGGTATATCGCTAAGAAGGCAAATGTTGGTGTTGAATCAATTAGTCAATGGGATTTGCAATTATTTGACGTTCAAAAGGGAACTAAAGGTGGGTTAAACAATGAGTTTATTTTTGCTCCTAGAGTTGATGATAGAGTATGTTCATTTGCTGCTTTGAATGGGTTGATTGATGCTACAAAGGAGGAGCTCAAAGATGACAACTCATCATTTACCATTGTTGCATTGTACGACAATGAAGAGATTGGTAGTTTGACTAGAGCTGGTGCCAGAGGTGGATTATTGGAGCTGGTTGTTGAAAGGGTTGTTGCTAGTAAACATTACAACCCTGATGAGGTAGCCACTCAAGATAAATTGAGATTAGTATATGCCAACTCCATCATTTTATCAGCTGATGTTAATCATTTATTAAATCCCAATTTCAAAGAAGTTTACTTGGAAAACCATTCACCTGTACCCAATAAAGGTGTTGCTATAGCATTAGACCCTAATGGCCATTTCGCTACTGATTCAATTGGATTGGCATTTGTGGAAGCTTTGGCTCATCGCAATAAAGATGAATTACAATATTTCCAAATTAGAAATGATGCGAGAAGTGGTGGATCAATTGGACCAGCAATTTCATCAGCCACTGGTGTGAGAACTATTGATTTGGGAATTCCTCAATTATCAATGCATTCAATCAGAGCTACTGTTGGCTCAAAGGATATTGGATTGGGGACTAAATTTTTCACTGGGTTTTTCCAAAATTGGAGATCAACTTATGATGAATTTGTTGATTTGTAGTAGAAAAAGTAGAGACTGTGAGAAAATAAACATTTTTGAGTAGACACTGTAGACTGTGAGTTCCTTAGTTGAGTGTTGGCTCTCTAAGTATGTGTCTGTCGGAGTCTCTTTCTTCTGTGTAATTTGTCGGTCTGTAAAGATACCCCCAGATTATAGAAATAAATCACTTCAAAGTTTCAAAATACATCCAACACTTTCGGACTTTATTTTTCCTCTTTGTGCATTTATTGTTTCGATACTCAAAGGCGAGTTTATACATACCCAACAACCTCATAAATCGTGGTGGTTTTTATAATGTTCTTTTGTGCCTTAGTGGTGCGAAAAAGCATAACGTGGTGGTTCTTATTGGTCAGTATTTTAATTCCCGTGGGTATACATAGAAATATAATAGATGCCTCAATTTTGTGTTACTTTACGATTATCCACGGGGAGTTACAAAACAAAAAAATGGTGGAAGTGTACACTACCCTTTTCAACAATACACGTTTATGAATGGGTTATTTATTGCACATAGTCTCAGTGTGTTTCGACTGCTGGGTATTTCACAAACCTAAGAAAAGATTTCCGTGTTATTGTTTGGTATCTTAGTGTGGGGTTGTATCGTATCGTGGAGAAGACTGAAGCTGAAATTTCAATCGAGTTTCGGAGTTTTTGTAGTTGTTATTTCTTCATTTTGTAACTAAATTACACTTGGTCTTTTTTAGATCAAGCATTTGTAAGGTTTGAATGGATGAAAGGATGTTGTTATAAGGGCAGGATGCAAGGGTGAATTTCAACAAGGAAGGGAACTATCAATAGACGAACACTTAAAACTCCGAAACTTTTTATTTTCATGACTTGCTACTTTTTGTAACGGAGCACTATATACACAATTTTGTGATTATGAGGGAGTGCTATTGTTTCTTTCAACTCCAAGACCAAAATACAACCTAGCTTTGACTAAATAGCGAGATGAGTTTAATACTCTGATGTGTATTATCTTGGCATGTGTCTAGAAGACTAGCGAGTAGTAGTAGTAAGTAAGTTTAACTAACAAGATATACGGAGCACCTACTAATTTTAACGGTTAAAGTATGTACCAAAAGTGGTGTGTTTTTTTTTTCATCTTCAACCGAATCAATTCAATAACAACCGAGGCTAAAGAAAAATGTTACGTCTCTAACGTTTTATTAGCCGTTGGTACATGGCCCATCTCTTGGCGTTCAGAGTAGTTAAACGCTTAGCTTTCTTTTTTAGACTCGGGAGATTCTAAGTTTAATTGAAGCCGTTGGTTTAATAAAGAACCAAAGAAGTGAAGAACCACAAAAAAAAAACTCCGAAATTCAAAAAGTTAAGAAATATTACATTAATTAAGAGAACATGAAGAAAACTCCGAATGTCCCCAATAGCAATATAAACTCATTCCAGTGGAGATTAAAACAATAGCAGAAAGTAAAGAAAGAAATCGAAAAGGTTTCTATGTATGTATACAGCATGTACGCCTCAAGAGCATGTTTTTGAAATCCGCAAATATTTTTGTATGTACTTGGTTACAAAAAGTAATCACCTGTTAAACAACATCGACGATCGAATGATGATAGAGTCCTTTGATAGACTTTGGTTTTTGTAGAAGTATTTTGATTCGTAGCAAGTTGCGTGAGCTTTTTGTTTTGTACCGCATTGTACTCTGTATTAAGTTTGAGGGTATGTCGTAATTGTGCGTCTATTGTATATTATTACATTTATATCCGGGGTATACCGAATTGGTTTTGGTGACACTAAAACCATATACAGAGTACATCTCTTTCCCATTGTTTACACTCCTAATGGTTGTGTGCAAACAAGGAACAAAAGAGAAAAAACGTACCATTGACAAATACTGAGCTTAGTGTAGAGCGATAAGGCGGCAACCAGCGGTGGTGCTTTCGCATACACATGATGTTATTGTCTTTTATATGTGTGTATATGATGGTGTTTGTTTTGTACTATATACCCCTATTCTGCTGTAATAATTGTGTTGAAGGTGTCTTCTCCTTCTTCTAAGAATAGTTAATTCATTAGGTCGAATCTATGCACTGGTTTTGTGGGAGATTTGAGTAGATAAGAGGAGGGGCAATAGGAGGGGGGTATTGAGTAAATATTTTTGTTGGCTTTGCTGCTACCTGGCGAATAAATATGAGGGGGAGCAGTAAAATTAAAGTTGATAGATAATAAAAACTGTAAAGTACAACATATAGATATATACCTTTGGCAGCTATGTAAGTTCCGAGAAGTTTACAACACCACATTGTCTATTGTTCTTTCAATATGTCTGATTTAAAGAAAGGGTTAATACTTCGTTTACATCGAGGAAGTAGTGTACTTTGTACCCAATTTGAAGGTGTCCCTAGTTTGTGTAATTACCGTTCCTTCCAAAACGTATTTGTGTAATCTCGGAAAAGACTAAATAGCTTTATATGCAGTATCTACTCACTAATTAAATCAAGAGGTCTAGAAGAAGTATACTGCAAATATACTGCAAAAAAAAAGAACTGAAATTGCACATATCTTTCTTGTTCTCGTTCTTCCCCGGAGTTTCCCATTAGTAATGACGGGTAACATAAATCTGGGGAATGCGTGTATACACATGCATCACGTATGTACTAGTTTCATGTTTTGTGTGGGTTAGTGGGAAGAAATCGGTTGTAAATAATTGAGATAGACGTTTGAAAACTATTTGTGCTGTGTTAGATTTTACTATAGTAGGTGGGTAGTATCTATATAGCCATTAGTATAAAGCATATGGTGTAGTAGTAGTAGTAGTAGAAGTAGTAGAAGTAATCCAATCATAATAACCACAATAACAACTCTGTTGTGTTGTGTTGGGTAAAGACATTTTTTTTGCAACACAACAGCAATAACAAACACAACAAAATTATATTTTAATTTATTTTTCTTTCTTTCTCTTTTTTTTTTTTTTTTTTTTTTCCGGTTTTAAAGTTAAAGTTGTGTTCTTGGTATCCGATACACGCCCTTTTATTCAAAAGGTGTTTAATGTATATAAGAAACCATATAAATACAACACAAATTTCCCCCTCCTTTCTTTGAACTACAACCCAACTCCCAACTTTTCAAAAGTATTTATCTCAAATCCACCTCCCCCAACAGGTATCAACTACAATTGGTCAACTGTTACTGAGCTAATACAGCTTTAAGGAATAAATTTTAAAGTCTTGTTTATTTTTCATATTCAAATTATTTTTGGGTTGTTTGTTGTTTATCGTTCCCCTCAATTTTTTCACAACAGAACACAACACACGCATTTCTTGTTGTATACGAGCAACCAAAAAGTTTTTACTCCTCAATTTGAAAGAGAATAAAGAATACAACAACACAACAAAAAATAGGACACACAATCAACCGAGGACATATCATCTCATATATCGTCACATATATATATATATAACTGAGCAACTGTCACCCAATTGAGTCCCTATACCACAGAAATAGACTCATTTTAGACTAAACAAATATCATCTGCATACACTAAGTCATACATTGCAATCACATCGCATATATTAACTTACTGTGATTCAATTTTTTTACAACCAAATTCACACACACACACACACACACACACACACACACAAGATACACACACGAAGGCAAATGTCATCCATATTAAAACAAAGAGTCAGGTATGCTCCTTACTTGAAAAAGTTGAGAACTGGTCAAGAATGTATTGAATTGTTCCAAAATGGTCAATACCTTGGTTGGTCTGGTTTCACTGGTGTTGGTGCACCAAAAGTTATCCCAACTGTATTGGCAGACCACGTTGAAAACAACAAATTACAAGACAAATTGGGTTTCCATTTATTTGTTGGTGCTAGTGCTGGTCCTGAAGAGAGTAGATGGGCAAACAACAATATGCTTTTAAGTAGATCTCCTCATCAAGTTGGTAAACCGATTGCCGCTGCCATTAATGATGGTAGAACTCAATTCTTTGACAAGCACTTGTCGATGTTTCCTCAAGATTTAACTTATGGGTTTTATACCAAAGATAAACCAAATGGCTCTAATTTGGACATCACTATTATTGAGGCCACTGCTATCAAAGAGGATGGTTCCATAGTTCCAGGTCCTGCTGTTGGTGCTTCACCAGAAATGATTTCTGTTTCTGATAAAGTTATTATTGAAGTCAATACCAAAACACCATCTTTTGAAGGTATTCATGATATAGACATGCCAGTTAATCCACCTTTTAGACAACCATACCCTCACACATCGGCTGATTACAAGATTGGTCAAACTTCCATTCCAGTTGATCCTAGCAAAGTGGTTGCCATTGTTGAAAGTACTTCTGGTGATAAGGTCCCACCAAACACCGCCAGTGATGAACAATCAAAAGCCATTGCTAATCATTTGGTTGAATTTTTGGAACACGAGGTTAAACAAGGTAGATTACCAGAGAATTTGCACCCTTTGCAATCAGGTATTGGAAACATTGCCAACGCAGTTGTTGAAGGTTTGGCTTCATCGAATTTCAAAAACTTGACGGTGTGGACTGAAGTGTTGCAAGATTCATTCCTCGATTTCTTTGAAAGTGGCTCGTTAGATTATGCCACTGCCACTTCAATCAGATTAACTGAAGAAGGGTTTGAGAAATTCTACTCTCATTGGGATACTTATTCCAAAAAATTGTGTCTTAGATCACAAGCAGTATCAAATTCACCCGAAATCATTAGAAGATTGGGAGTTATCGCTATGAATACACCAGTTGAAGTTGACATTTATGGCCATGCAAACTCTACAAACGTTATGGGATCAAGAATGTTGAATGGATTGGGTGGTTCAGGTGATTTCTTGAGAAATGCCAAATTATCAATCATGCACACTCCATCAGCCAGACCTTCTAAAATTGACCCCACTGGTGTTTCATGTATTGTCCCTATGGCACCCCACGTTGATCAAACTGAACATGATTTAGACGTTATTGTCACTGAACAAGGTTTGGCTGATTTACGTGGATTATCACCAAAGGAAAGAGCTAGAGTTATTATTCAAAAATGTGCTCATCCTGATTACAAAGATCAATTGCTGGATTATCTTGATAGAGCCATTTATGAATGTACAAAGAGAAAGACTCTACATGAACCACATTCATTGAGAGATGTGTTTAAGATGCATTTGAATTTCCAAGATAACGGAACCATGAAGTTGGACTCTTGGTAGGAGCATAGAATGTCCTGTGGTGTTTGTTTGTAGCTAGCTGTTTTATAGATTTTTTTTTTTTTCAATACTATAGTCGTAGAGTATACCATGGGGTACATAGTGTGATTAGTAAAGGGACATGCTCTAATGCTATGCTATGCGTATATTTAAACTTTGTAGTGTGAAATTTAATCACTTTTATTGTGTCTAGTTATGACAAGTTCAAAATATGTCCACTTACATTGCAACCCCAACCATCACTTTTGAACCAATAAAAATGCAAACAAGTGCCTATTCTCAGGACCTAATTTTGCCCTGTCGATGTAGTTGCGAACTCTGCTGGAAAAGTGTTGTTAATGTCATATATTTCCAGCCAAATTTTGCCAAAGTTGCAATTTTTCTTGAAATGACAAACTAGCAACCAATCCAGACGTGTTTGGAAACACATAAATGGCAGTCCCACTAGGCAATTGTGAATACAATAACTCAATGATGGAGTTGTATCGTTCATCGGATCCAACTTCAACTTTACCCCATTTAAAATTATCCTTGCTCAATTTAATAAACTTCATCCCCAATTTCAAACAATAGTACTTGACAATCGTTTCCCAAATTGCCTTTCCTATAACAGCTGCATGTTTGGGCTTGCTGAATTCAATATCTTTTAAAAGACGTGGAATACCAGCCAATTTCTCCTTGCTTGTCAATTGAGATGCTGTGGTCGTGCATCGTGGTGATAGACCCGTGAATCCAATACCATACGTTATCAAATCAAAGTCGTCCTTTGCTGAGCACCCTTGCGTGATAAGATCACAAAGTAACTTGTCATCCGATAACTGGCTATTGGCGATCCCACTCTTTATTCTTTCAGCAACGACTCTTTCCAAGATTCCTGACCGATTAAACAATTTCCAAAATAAATTTGAGTGGTGAGCATAGTGATGTTGTTGAATAGATGATTGAACTCCTGGATTGTCTCCAATGAATAAGATTGTCATTTGGGTACTTAAAGATGGACGCAAATCTGGCAATGTTGTTCTATCAATGATGACGCGTTTTCGCGTCCTTCCTTTAGAAGTGGAGCTTTGCCTCGTTTTTTTTGGGTTTCTTGATAATTTTGACATCTCTTCAATTTGGTAGGTATCAGTATTTTGAATCGTTAACTGTCAATTGAATGATGTCTGGGTTGTCTCTTTATTTTCGATGGCATTGAAGTACCCTAGATATTTAGTTGGTATAAGTGCACTATTGAAACTTTGTAATATTCAATAAAAGCTACTTTGGACAAGTAGCAATAGTAAACTGTAAGCGGGCCCTGATAGAAATAGATACATAAGCAAGTATGAAACTAATAAGTAGAAAGATGAATTGTATTATAAGAGTCTGTAATTAAAGAGTGATGTGCATAATAGATGACGACTTAACAAAGGTCGTGTACTTGGTAACAAATTGATTGTCATGTTATTTATTTTATAGAGACACTTCAAACATAGTGTGGAAATAACAAAAGACACCATGGGTTGCTTCCTTTCCCTGCAAGTTGCTATTAAACCGACACCCCTCCTTTGCTAAAGTGCATCGAGCTACTTGCTATGAAAGTCAATCCCGATTGATGAATCAAATTGCTTGTGGCCATGTTTGGGCATGCTATTATTTGTAGCACATGTTCCATTCATTAGACTTCTAGGTTGTCACTTACACACTTGAGTGTTGAGCCAATCTTACTTCATTCGTTACTTAAACTTATTTGAAGAATGCTGTTTCAATTGGTACATATCACACCAAATTTAAAACGATGACATGATGCTAGTTATTCATCAGGTTGGAAAAAGTCGAGGGGTATGTTTTGCAACCAATTGGGGTGGCTATAGACAACAATGTTGCTCAAACAAACCATCAATCATGAAGAGGCTCACTTGTTGACAAGCTTAGCGAGCCCAGTGGTGATAACTTTGGTCAATTTTTCCCGTCGTTGGGAGATGGCATAGTTCTATTACAAATTGTCATTGCCCTCAGAGATGAATCTTGTAGCTGCTCATGAAAATAGGGTTGTTTCGATATAGGAATTACATCAACAATTTATGTTATTGACGGTTGAGAAACAGCAATTGACAATCAATGTCATCACTTCAGTTATAATTTTCATAGGTGTTAGTGCATTGCATTAACATATTGCTTTTCAGCATTGAAAAGACTTCACTTGTTGCTAATACGTTATGCTGATAAGATGGCCGCTACATGTGTTGACAACAAGCCGTGCCTTAGTTAGTACTTGATAAGCTCTGGCGTCATATCCAAATAGGCGTCCATGTTGGCATTGATTGCAAAAAAGTGGCCAGCCAAGGTGCGGGTCAGTTGAGTTGTGTTTTGATGTGTTGAACCCTGCAGCGTGAAGAAAAATTGGAATGTATCAACCGATGGAAAGATTACGATTTACAAAACTTTTCAGCCCAAGTCAATACCGAGTACATAGACTCTTGGTAAGAAATTGATATCAACGAGAAGAATGGCAAATGGCTTTTTAGCTTTGTTGGGGTTATACATTGTTGACTTTGGGAATCATTGGGTGATGTCATTAGATCGATTGGCTTTGGGCATTACAGGAAGTTTGTTGTATAATACACCAAGGGGCAAGAGGATGTGGCTTTCTACTAAACGATAGGTAATGCCACGGAAAACCTGCCATTGAAAAGAAACTATTTGCTAAAGGATCTCACATTGTACTGTTGTCTTGTTTGTCGCAACTTGTGTGAAGGAATCTCCAGTGATGTCCAATCAGAATCAAAGTGGAAATCGCTCATTAGAGATATAGTGAGAGAAAGATTGAGCTTTAACGTCAATAAAAAAAAATATATACAGCAGCAATATCTGATATCAGCAGCCCACCACAACCACTTAATACCAAAAGCAGCTGACGTCAACAGAAAACAAAATTAAGGGTCAGTGGTCCACCACAAACCACAAACCACTTTTGCAATTCTTGTAATTACCACCATGAAGCAAATAAGCAAATAAGCAAGTCAATTAAGTCCGTTCTGGGGTAAAACTAATGGGTAAACAAAAAACATTCATCTTTCTTTCACATGCACAAACTAAGTAGATCAACCCAATGACACTCCAACGAAACACATAACCAAGAATGATTGCTTTATATATAGACAGCTTTTTTGCATTTTTGCATTTTTTATTTTAATTGAATCTTTCCTTTAATTTTTATAATCTTTTGAACGCTGTTTTTCATAACTTATAACTTTACCTGCAATCACCATCTTCCATTTTCAATTACGGGATCAATCATTGACCGCAAAATGAGGAGACTTGAGGATCAGATGAGGGAAAAATTGGATCAAAACGCCACCATGATCAAGTCTGAAGAAGCAACCATATCACATCCACCGAGTTTCAGTAACATGGGTTTATTGCTTCTTGTTTGTCAAAAATATTGACAAACCAGACTCAAAAATATGGGCAATTCATTTGAATATCAACACATCTTATCCTCAATGGTCCCGCTCAAATCTTGGTTGATATCCTCCATCTTTAATGGCTCTTGGCTTGTGTGTATGAAGGTCCAAGGGGGTCTCTCTCCCATAGGGTGCACTATCCAGATGAAACTTGAAACACATTTGAACAATTCATTGGATGGGTGTTGGAGATACCATTTTGAGTTGCAGGGATAACAATCTTTAGCATCATTTCTCTTCCAATATTATCCCCATTTTATCAGCAACATCAGTTAACATTCCGTATCCCCTAGTTGTCTAACCCATCCTTAAATTTCAAGTTTAACGTTATTTTGTCTTGCACATCAACAAACACTGTCTCGGACCACGGTGCCCGCAAGATCTCTTTTCATCTCCGGGGCTTACCTCTGCCAGCAACTTCAACGAAGCTACCGTCAACCGCAGTATTATTGGTCCTTCTCTATCGTGCCGGTTTTCAACTATCCTTGGCCACGATTCAATAAACAGTGTATATACCAACACAACCAGTAAGGGCTTTGAGCCTTTACTATTGTCGCTGACAAAAATCTCTAAGAGCAGCAATATAATTTGCCCGATCCGCTCTAAAAGTGGCAATATAAGTTTCCCAGTCAACAGATGTATCAATTTCATAACCGGCAGCTGCTCCGATCTTGGTCAATTTCTTCAAACGATGTTGGATCTTTTGTTTCCAATTCACAATTCTGGAAACCTTTTTCTTCTTTTTAATGCAAGGTTGCTCCAATGCTGCATTCTCATTCTGTTCAGGCGACACGGTTCCTCTGCCAACGTCTCTGTCATTGTCATCGGCGTTTTCAACGATGCTTGATTTTGACTTGAAATGGAATGCATATGCAAACAGTTTTCCCAAAGCTTGAATTTTCTGTTTAAATCTCTGTGTCTTAGTTTCCATTCGATGGCAGCCGGCAATACCAGCTGCTTGATCAGACAATCGGCTCAATCTAATTGATTCCCAACTTGTAGCTCTAGGAACGTCTTCACCAACTTCATTGTTGTCTTCAGTGGCCACAATGGGTTCATCAATGCTAGGTTCTGAATCAATACTTGTCACCGTTGGGGTTTCTTCATAGCCGTAATCAATCGCACGCATTGGAGAATTTTCATTAACAGCATATGGACCAGCATCAGAGTTCAATGGGGCTAAATCAGCGGCCCTTCTTTCTGCCTGTGCGCCAGATGAAGAAGCATTTTCAGTCACAGAGTTATCAGCAGTTGTTTCCAATTCAGTCACACTAGACGCCTTACTCTTGAAAAATGACATTTTAGAACACTTCTTCTTTTCGCGACTCTTGCTCATGTATTCCTCTTTCAAGTGTTTCTCGAAAAGCTCTTGCATTTCTGGCTCCCAATAATAGAAGAACGTCCTTTTCAAGTCACAAAGACCATTAAAGCCCGAAGGGCGTCTATCTTCTGGTTCATGCTCTTCAAAGTATGAGCTTAAATCGGGTTCATCAACAGCAGCAGTATCAGTAGCGTACTCTTCCGAACCATTCAATCTAACCAGTGGTTGCTCAACCACAAGTTCGTTTTCAGTTTCATTTTCATTGGCCATTTGAGCGCCGTTAACAGATTCCAGTTCATGCACTTCTTCTTGGCTGCTTTCACAGTCAACATCAGCATCACTTGAAGCATCGTCATGGGGAGCAGGCTTGGGCGCCTTCACTTTTCTTCTGAACAAATTTCTAAACTTTTTGTTCACTTGCAGTGTGGAAGTCACCTGGGTATTTCCAAGTTCAGTCAAATCTTTGGAGTCCTTAATGACTGCTTTCTTCAAAAATGGGCTTCT
>OGTJ01000261.1_pt1 | contig 13138 bp, 8 predicted proteins | sample 1574611 | NCBI WGS metagenome assembly OGTJ01 (sample SAMN03295858, study PRJEB24534) | human gut metagenome | isolation source: fecal sample 1 from infant 9 | host: Homo sapiens | place: USA: Pittsburgh, PA | collected 2014-07
TAATTTCTGCGTTGTTGCTATTTGTCTTTGTAGCTATGGTAGTTTGTAGAGATTGATGTACTGCTCCCCTATGAAGCTTTTACTGGTGCGTGCCCTTGTGGCGGTTCTTAGCAAGGAGCACAGGACGTCTGTAGCATCGAACACGATGCTTCCTTTTGTCAGAGAAAGGGATTCCGAAATGTTAGTTCCTTCAATTTAGTGAAGGATAGGGCTTTAAGATGAACGGAAATGCTTTCTTCATAACGCGCAAAAACATAAACTTCTCAGAATCATTGACCGCAGATGAGAACCAACCTGGGTGTCAGACTACCGTCGTCGACCAAACTCTTCATCATAATCTTCATCATCAGATTAATAAATGCTATTTCAATACAGACCTTTTTTCAAGCTGATGAGTTTTATCAATCTTTAGAACCAGCCCACAATTTTGTTTACGGGTATGGGTACATAACATGGGAATGGCATGCCAAATTGCGATCGTCCATACACCCCTTGATATATTCCTTGGGGTACATGCTTGCAAATGAAAATGAGCGACTAATTTGGCTCATTCCTAAGGTGATCAATAGTTTAGTTGCGACAATTACTGAATATCAACTATATCGGTTTGTTCAAGTTTATTCACGGGATAGCGAATTGGCTCGTATCACTTTGACGTTGTCATTATTGAATCCGTTCAACTGGTATGTTTTAACGAGATCATTCTCCAATAATTTAGAGACGTGTTTGACGGTCTGTGCGTTGAGATACTGGCCATGGAGAGGTGGAATAAGCAACTACAATTGGTATCTCAGTTTGGGTTTCGGATTTTTAAGCTGTATCATACGCCCAACAAATGTTTTATTATGGATTCCATTGGGTATTTGGCTTTTGGGGCGGATACGTATTACATTTGCATGGATCGCGTCTTCGATATTTGAAGTGATTGTGTTATTCTTATTGTCTGTTGCACTTGATTACTACTTTTACAAGGAGCTCACTATACCGCTTTACAATTTCCTTGAGTTTAATGTTGTAAAGAATTTGTCTGTATTCTATGGTGTTGCCCCTTGGCACTTTTATGTACTACAAGCTATACCATTGATGATGATGCTATATTTACCATTGATAGTTTGTGGTTTACGCAAGGATATATTATTACTCAGCAGTCTCATTTACTTGATTGGATTCTCTTTGATTCAACACAAAGAGTTTCGGTTTATTATGCCATTACAACCAATTTTCCTATATTATTCAGCTCGCGGGTATCGAAAATTGCACAGATTCAAGAAATACGTGCCACTTGGTCTATTTTTGAACGTGTGCATTGCAATTTTCTTCAGTAATGTTAATGAACGAGGAGCTGTTGACATTTTACACTTTATGAAATCAAACAAGGATGCTTTATTTGGTTTCTTGACCCCTTGCCATTCTACTCCATGGCAAAGCCATTTGCACAATCCAGATTTGCGCGCTTGGTTCTTGACTTGCGAACCTCCATTACACTTACTGAACCCTACCCTGCTGGAAATAAACTCCTACAGAGACCAATCAGATATGTTTTACGACAATCCCAAACTCTTTATCAAGGAAAATTTGGGGTCAACTTTGCATTATCCAGATTACATTATTGTATTTGCACCCATGAAGGAGTTGATTGAAAGTGAATTGAGCAATTATGTTTTACACAAGCAGTACTTTAACAGTTACTTCCATTGGGATACTAGGAGAAGTGGTGACTTGATTATTTTTCGAAAGCAGAGTGAATCTCAAATAGAATAGTTTCAATATATAAGAGCTACTGTAACTTGGGCTACCAAGTAAAATTTCATTTTCTTCGTTTCACCAAATTTGCGCTTCGCCTCTAAGTTGTTTCGACACGAAGCTTTAGCAGCACACAACAAATACATCTAAGGACAAGGCAACAATGGGAGCGTCATCAAGTATACTAAATGAGTTTGTTGAAGACACGAATTTCAGTGTGGAGGAGATCGACAGACTAAGAAAACGATTCATGAAACTAGATAAAGATGGATCAGGGGAAATTGATAAGAATGAGTTTTTATCGATCCCAGGTATATCGTCAAACCCATTAGCCACACGATTAATGGATGTGTTTGACAAGGATGGTGACGGACAAATTGATTTTCAAGAGTTCATAACGGGATTATCAGCATTCAGTGGTAAATCCTCCAACTTGGAGAAATTGCAATTTGCATTCAACATATATGATATTGATCGTGATGGCTATATTGGTAACGGAGAGTTGTTTATTGTTATGAAGATGATGGTGGGGAAGAACTTACAGGATGAGGAACTACAACAAATTGTGGACAAGACTATTATGGAAGCCGATGTTGATGGCGATGGGAAATTGAATTTCGAAGAGTTTAAAAAGGCTGTTGATAGCAATTCTATTGCTAATACATTGACATTGAATATGTTTTAGGATGGAAATGATGTGAGCTGACTATGCATAGATGTTGCTTAGCGAATTAAAGGAAACTGGTCTAAGTTGCTGTTAGCCATGTCGGCTACTAGGGCAGTGCGAGGGCCGCGCCAGTTGCTTCCACCATATTGACTGCACACAGTTGTGTTTTGAGAACTCTGTTCAGCTTATAGAATTTTTCCTTACGTAAGCTCATTCCCAATTTCATGGCTCCCCCTTGGTAACCTTGTAATAACCTCTACACTAAGAAAAGATAGTGTTCCATACAACGATGATTCTACAATATCTTGAAACTCATCAAGTGGACGTTTCTGATCGAATTAAATTAGTTAATGGCGTTATAATTACGTGTCTCACTTGGTCAACATGTCCACAACTTGTCTCACGCTCAACCTTTTGATATCAGTGTATGTTTGCCCAGTACCGACAAACAAAATAGGAACCTTGGTAGCCATAACCATATTGATCATTGTTCCAACCAAATCACCAACTGTATCAACCTTGGATATTATGAAGAAATCCAAGTTTCTCCTATTTCCAAATGCATTGTTGAAATTTATAGCTTGCTCAACAGAGTCGGTACCAACCAATGCTTCTCCCACCATGATAATCTTGTTTGGATTAGCAGCGTCGCCAAATTTCTTTAGAGGTGCCATCAATTTTGCATTGGAATGAGTTCTACCGGCAGTGTCAATGAGCACCACATCGAAACGCTCTTCTGTAGCGTACTGTATGGCAGATTTGGCAGTTTGCACCACATGGTCTCCACTTCCATATCCCTTTTCAAACAATGCAATTTTGGACTTGTTGGATAACTCGGAATTCAATCGATCAAGATTATTTACATGCACCTTCAATTGTTCAACTGCGCCTGACCTGAACGTATCACAAGCACATATTAGCACATTGAGGTTGTTTTGAAGGAACCAGTAGGCTAACTTGGCAAGATTGGTTGATTTGCCAACTCCATTCACACCCACGACTGAGATGACATAGGGTCTTCCTGTGTCATTTCTCTTGATTTCATATAACAAATCTGTTGACACATTTGGAGTAAGAATCTTGGTGAGCTCATCAACCAATGTTTGCTTATAAGTGGCCATATTCACCTTTTTGCCAGCAAGTCTTGTTTTGAGCTTATCAATGATGGTTTTAGCTGTACTTGGTGCTATATTTTTGGAAATGAGTTGCTCATTAAACTTTTTCGATACTTCATCCACATTAATAGAGCCACCAAAGTATGAACCGATTTTACCAAAAAATCCTGTGGGTTTATTTTGAGTTTCATCCTCCTCTTCCTCATCTGACTCGTTCAATATGTCATTTAATTCATTGACCAAAACAAGCTCACTCTCCTTTGTAAATGCAGCTTCATTATTGACCTTCATTTCTTTTGGCCGGATTGATTCGTCTTGTCCCTGAGAGTTAGAGTAGTCCAATACTTGATTATCTGAATAGTCAACCATTTCACCACTATTATCCCATTTTCTCATTTTCTTGGACGACACTTGTTTTTGAGCTGGCTGTTTCGATTGTGGTTTAGATCCATTGCTGGTGGGTTTAGGCTCTTTGGCGGATGTAGTCTCCTCGACATTTTGTTTTGATTTCATCAAGTTGTTGAATTGTAGATCAACTAAACTACGAAACTTTTCCTCCCCTAGGTCATCAGATTCTTTGAATTTTTTAAAAGTCTTGAAAACCCCTATGAGTGATTGCTTGATCTTATCACTGTTTATTGTAGTTATCGCGTCAAAGTATAGTACCACATACACATCCTCTTTGTGATAGCAATAGAATCGTTTCTGATTTATGGTGTCTGTGGTGAAGTTTTGGTCCAAATTTGTTTGTGTTTCATTAATTAAAGTGGAGATGTAATCATTAAAAGGGGAGATTTTGTTATTGAATTGGTACTCCACTTTACCCGAAGGCTTGAATATGATTAAAGATTGAGACATGGTAGATGAACGTTGCTTCCGCAGATGATGCCAATGTCGTGTCTCTTCTTGGGAATGACGTTTCAATTGGGCTAACAACAATTTGAAAAAAAAAAAAAAAAAAAAAAAAAAAAAAAAAAAAAAAATTCAGAACTTTAAAATCAAAACCCAAATACACGTATTAGCAATAAAACATATAGACTACTCGATCCGCCTCGTATTACGACTCAATCAAGACACATCTACCCCTATAAATACTTCAAATATGGCTTACTATCAACAACAGGTGAACAATCCCCAGAACATGCAGTTCTACCAATCTAACTATTCTTACCAACAAACACAACCGAATATTCCAGTCAACAGCATGGGCTCCATGGATATGGGATTCAACAATGATGTAAGTGGTGTAATGGGTGGTGGCGAATTGACTCCAGGACTACTTGCAGCATTTGGCACTCTGGGATACCCTGGTGAACCCCCATTACTTGAAGAATTGGGAATAAATTTTCTGCACATCAAATCAAAGACGCTTGTGGTGTTGAATCCATTGATGAAGGATATACCAAGTGATATTATGGCCGATTCCGATCTAGCTGGTCCTATTTTGTTTGTGCTATTGTTTGGTACTTTGCTTCTATTGGCAGGAAAAGTGCAATTTGGGTATATATACGGTGTTGGGTTGTTTGGGACCATCAGTTTACACTATTTGTTCAAGTTTATGAGTAATGATACTCAAATCGATCTTAGTCGTTCAGCATCTGTCATTGGATATTGTTTACTACCATTAGTGTTGATTAGTGTTGTTGGAGTCGTTACAAACTTGGATAACTTGGTGGGCTACATTCTTAGTACAATTGCCGTGTTGTGGTGTACATATTCAGCTAGTGGATTCTTTGTTTCGGTGTTGAAATTGCACAATGTTAGACCTTTGATTGCGTATCCATTGTGCATGTTTTACACAGTGTTTGCACTCATGGCTATATTTGTTGAAAAGACAGAAGTATGAATTAAAACATGTAGGAGGAGGTAATGTATGTAATACTATTTATTGACGTAGTTTCTTGATGATAGCTGTGATGCCTCTCATTTTCAAGAATCGCGTGGTTACATCAACAGAAAATCAAGAACCACACCGCACATGCTATGATTTAGCCCACCCAAACGAAGAATTCAAAATGAAACTACGAAGCTTAAACCTAAGATGCCCCTTGTTATTCAAACGGTGGGCCCTGTCCAACCCCTTTTACACAACGACACCAATTTTCTACGTCAATGCGGCACCACATATTGGACATTTATACTCCATGTTGATTGCCGATACGAGGACGCGATGGGAGAAATTAAACCCAACGAAACTGGCCTATATGTTGACTGGTACTGATGAGCATGGGCTAAAGATTCAAAATACGGCTGAGAAGCTCGGTGTTGAGCCAAAAGAATTGGTTGATAAAGTATCCAACAACTTCAAATCGTTAGCTTCACAATTGAATATTGAGTATGATCGATTTATTCGAACTACTGATTTGGACCATGTTGAAGTGGCACAGTATTTTTGGAACTTGATGATGGAAAAGGGATACATTTATAAAGGAACGCATAGTGGATGGTATTGCATCAGCGATGAGACTTTTTATCCTGAATCAAGTATTGAAGAAGTTGAAAAAGATGGTAAAGTGATTAAAATATCATCAGAGACGAGGAATGAAGTTGTGTATGAAACGGAGACCAATTATTTTTTCAAACTTTCATCATTCCAAGCTGATTTGATTGAGTATTTAAAACAGAATCCTCATTTCATTCAGCCCCAACATCGATATAAATTTATCCTCAATGAATTGGTAACCACTCCACTTCCTGATCTTTCAGTGTCTCGACCATCTTCAAGGTTGATTTGGGGGATTGATGTCCCTCATGATTCATCGCAAAAGATTTACGTTTGGTTTGATGCGTTATTAAACTACCTTACTGCCACTGGGTTCCCCAAAGGGTTCGAACAAGAGGGAAATAGATTCATCACCCCTGAGCGCAACCCATGGCCAGCAACACATGTTATTGGTAAAGATATTATACGATTTCATTGCATATATTGGCCCATTTTCTTGATGGCTGCCGGAATTGAATTGCCGAAGCAAGTGATTGTCCACTCACATTGGTTATGTGAAGGTTTTAAAATGAGCAAGAGTTTGGGAAATGTTGTTGATCCAATGGAATTGAGTGAATATTATGGTGTTGATCCCGTAAGGTTCTTTTTGACGGAGAATTCTAATATCGATGATGATTGTAAATTTAGTGAAGCTTTGTTGCAAAGAAGTAGGGATGCACTTGTGGGAAAATATTGCAATTTGATTTCGAGGATTGGGGGTAAGCTGTTTGATATTGAGGCAGCAGTGACGCAGGCGAAAGATGGTGGGGTGTATGAGGGCATTGATGAATTGATAAGTCGGTATAGTTTGAAGAAGGAAAATGTTGACTTGGTAATACAATTGTCTAGGGAATTACAAGAGAATCTAAACGATGCTTACAAGGAAATGGATGCAAAGTTTACTGCCTTTGATTATATACGAGCAATACAAGTGTGGTGGAAGATTATCAATCAAGCTAACCAATTGTTTCAAGTCGCTGAACCATGGTTGTATGTGTCAGCAATTAAAGAGTCAAAAATAAATGGAGAGACAGCAATTGCATATGAGGTTTTGGTGAACTACTTTGTTTACCTATGTGCAGAAACAATGCGTATTCTGTCGATATTGATCCAACCAGTAATGCCAACTTTGTCAGCACAGATTTTGAATAGATTGAATGTGACTCCTGAAAGACGTAATTGCAATTTTACCTCAGTAGGTGCTGATTTGGATTATGGAGAAAATGCCAACTCCACCCTGCATAAACCACCTTTACAAAAAGTCAAAACTAGAGTGTGATAAAAGAAGGGGTGTAAATAGATTTGGCCTTGTTTATAGTAGAGAGTAAATAATAGCGGACAAAGAACTTTCGTGATCTGTCTTGTGACGTATACTTTTGACATCTGAAATGTAAATCACGGGGGGGGGGGGGGGCAAATAGCATACATGAAGCAAACCATGTTTAATCCACAAACAACAATGCAAGGACTCCAGAAAAGAAATCGATGTTAACTCCGACGCAGCTTTCATTTTTTTTCTCGTCAATTCTTCTCCGGTTATGAGCCTTGTAAATAGAAGCGTGAAAAAAGCTCTATTGCTTTGAGAAATTTCACGTAGTCAAGTGTCCACTAAGCAAACAGAAGCAATTAGAAATGCTGCGAATCCAATTGAAATCAGGGTTCGATTTTGAAAACCTGATCTAAATTTTGTCGTCGTTGGATGAAAGAAAATGGAGTTCCATCCTTGGCCCTTATTGTTCATAGATCTTATTGTTACAATTCCAACTGGATTGGAGTAGGGGAAGAAGGGGGGCTTATAGAATCTCCCCGAAAGAATGGAATTCAGAGGTGGAATTCCAGTGTTTTAACAAAGTTTTTAGTTTTGCTTTGGTTATATCAAGAACAATAGAGTTGAAAAACTTAACAGGGGGGGGGGGCAATGCTTGGAAATTAGGAATTTCATCCCGCCTTTCATTTGCTTGGGGGAGGTCTGGTTAAGTGACAAGAATCAAGTAGTAATCCCCTTCTTGCGTTGTAACTTGGTCGGATAGAGATTTCAATCCCACTAGATAAACTTGGTTAGGTGTTGTTGAAAGTGTCTTATTTGCAACAGTTTTTCTGCAAAATTAGCTTGACTTTTTTTTGGACTCTGTCTTGTGCTTTGTTGAGGACATTAGGGAAGACACAAATATGTGTCTATTTTCATAACATCAAGATATATGCTCTATATTTAGTCCTTTTCAATGCACTTTTGGTAGATTATTCCAAAATGTCGTACACCTCTCAGCTTTTGTAACCATTCGTGTTTGTGTAACAGATTACAAAATTGTCAACATAGCTACACAAAAACATATAAGCCGATAGACAAACGATGAAGGGAATAGTTGTGAGTTTGTGGCTCTATTTTTAGTTAGCTAAGCTTGCTTTTAGTGTAACTTGGTTTCTTCATTTGAAAAATTATGAAACGATTCTATAACTTGTATGGGTTCCATTGTTTTTCTATTTCATGGTGATGAAAATCTTAAAAGAAACTTTTACCGGTGCTTACCGAAATATAAACTCGTCCCATTTATTTCTAGGGCTCAAATAAACATTGTTGATTACGTATGTGTAAGTTTGAATACGTATATGTGAGTTGATTACGTAGGGGTTAGATGGTGCATGCCTTAGGATGGTAGTAGTGGGCATGTGCAAACGCACGTGTGCTTGTACCTGATGATTATATTTTTATTCCCATCATTTGCGCTTTGCATTTTAATAGCAGCTCAACGAGAGTATACGTTTCTTCATTCGATTTGTTCTTTTCCTCGGGAAAGATGAAAAGAATATAAATCCTGATACGCACGTGTGGGTGGGTCTTCCTCATTGTGTGCTCATCAATCTAAACGAGTTTGTGGCAGACACTAGTTTTTTTTGGGGGATCCGTATCTATCTATCCCCTCCACTCAGTGCATGCACAGCTATAGGAGCACAACACAAATCGGTTGTTTCTTCCCCTTGTGTAATTGCTAATCTTAGTTCAACACATGCAGTAAAACCTTCAGAAAAGATTCAGCATTGATGACCCGTTTTGGTTGAAAATAATAACAAACACACAAAACGCAAAAATGATATTAGGCATTCCCACCGATGTGTGCTATTTGAATCTTTATTTGTGCTGAAACATAGTGTCTCAGATTCAAAATTTGTGTGACAATGCTTGCCTGAGTCATAATAACAAGGGAAGCTATGTAGATATACACGCGTTGTACTTGTCAAGTGAAACATTAAGCGGCGGGAAAAAGAGAGTGAGTGAGAGACAGAGACAAAGTTAAAGTTTTAAAGTTTGTGTACGGTATGGTGCAATATCACATGTGAAGGGAAAGATCTACAATTTCGTAAGATGTTGCACTACTACCTCGGCTTACAATGAGTTGTGAATTATCAGTTGAGTAACTCGAGGTTGAGACTTGTCCGACGAGTAGATGGTCAGTTTGCTTTTGTCCAGTTTGACTTTGTATAATTAGTAACTAAAGGATTCATGATTGGTTTGATCAATTTTGATAAAACAGCACGCGAGTCTTAACTGAAAATAGAGATAAAAATTTTTTATATATATATTTTTTTTAACTCTTCATGATGAAAAACAAATCAAATGTTTGGAGCATTCTTCACTTCTATATGTCATTGTAAAGTATTTATCCGACCGTTTTTAACCGCCGCTACTGCTTGCTATGTATTGTTCTTATAGTGACTGTTGAGTCGGGAGTGTTCTTTGAAACCGTTGAAAGGAAAGGAAAGGGATATATTATTTTATTTACTGTTTTAAGAAACTGAACATCGTTTTCCGTCACTTTGTGTAACCAGAATTGCTCGCCTTAGACCTAATGGGCCTGTGACCAAAGGCAGTAACATCAGATATATGCAACAACAACTGTTTATGAAGAACAGTTGCTGTATACGAGACGAGTAAAAAAGGGCTTCAATTGAAAAAGGTGGTGAAATATAGGGCGATTGCTTGCATGCTTGCTTGTCGTATATTGTTTGTTACTTTTACACTACCGGCAATTGGCTTATGTTTTTTTTTTTTTTGCATTTGTTCTATTGTTATGAGATGATCGATTGCCGAGGTCAACAAACTGATGCTCTTTAATTTGTTTGTGCTTAGATGCTGGGTTGCCCTTTGTTTAGTGCTACTTTGCTTTTTTAATGTTATGTATCTACGGTTAAATCTACCTCAGGTGCATTTGAAAGGACTTGCCAAAGAAAATACAAAGAGACATTTTTTGTTTCGTGCTATGTCTAAACTTAATGCTCTTGCTTTTTTTTATTTATTTATTTATTTTCTTAACTCCTTAGTGGAAAAGAATCGACTTGTATAAAATGAAGAAGACCACCAAAAATGGCAGGGGGGTGTAAAAGAAACAGCGGATTAAAGTTATCTCCGTTAACTTGTGTGTGTGTGTGTGTGTGACAGTTACAAGTCATAGGGCTTTCTACTATTGATGCAGAAAAGGCACTCACATATATGTTTTATTGTAATTGACATTGGGTTGGGTGACTGACTGCCATGCTATATGTGCTAGGCATTGTGCTTTACAAAGGAGGGAGAGGGATAGGATTAAGATCTACAACAGGGCGTCCAGGGGGGTGTAAAAACAAAACAAAACAGAACAATAAAAGACAAGACAGATCCAAGCCAGTGTGTTGGTACAAAGACTTTGATTTAATGCGAGCATTACGATATAACAACAATCACACTGAACAAGACCAAAAAAAAAAAAAAAAACAAAGGCAGCATACAATTGCACAAAGTTCATTTTCCTTTGTAAGCCAATAGTAGTGTACAAATGACAAATTTGCTTCTACAGCTGTATCGCTTCAAACACCCAAGAAATATTCCAAACTAAACGCTTGTTTCATGCACTTGTAGAAGCTGCAGAGCGCATCACATGGACTTGTACCTACATATGTCTTGATTACACACAGTCTAAAGATAAGACAAACGAAATGTTAGTCCCCCCACAGTCTAGCTCTTACATATACACTTTCTGTCCCTACTTGTTCTAGAAATGTATGTAGATACGGCAAAAGAAGAAATAATAAACAAAACGTTTTCAATAGAAGAATTCCCTACTGTCAGCTTATTGTCTTTGTTAGTGCTCTCGCTCGGTTGAATTGTTGTTGAAGTTGAAGCTGTTTACGGTTTCTTTTGTTCTTTTTCACCGGATAAAAACAAAAAGTACCCGTCTCTGCACTATTTCCTAAACATGGTTTATACAATAAAAATCTATGGAAGCAATCTTTTTGAGAATTAAACGGAGTTAGAAACAAGTACATTTAATGAGAGAAGGAGAGGGGGAGGTGGTAATAGCGGTACTATTGAATAACCCCGGATAAAAATGGAAATTGTATGATTTGTTTTATGATTCTGGATCCAGACCCAAGACTTACATGTATCTCTCTATTGTTGAAGAATTTTGACGACAAACACAATCTTTCCGAAAAAGATTCCTTCAAGACGAGATTGCTACAAGTAAAAGAGAACGAGAGAAGGAGCAAAGAGTCGCTGGAGTTAATCATCTGATTTTAATATAACCATGACGCCTTGAGGATAGGGAAAGGGGAGGGGGAACTTACGAACTGATTGATTATTGATCGTCTAATTGAATTTTTATTTTGTTTTCGCCTCTCTCTCATCCGCCTTTTTGAGTGATTAACCAATAGTTCCTAACCATTGCTCCTACCGTATTTGTTAAAAAAAAAAAAAACAAGGGCTTTTTCTATTGTTACTTTTTGTTACTTTACATCTGTTCAATGTCCTATTGTTTAATGTCACGACATAAAATACAAACAAAAGAGAAACAACATTCCATGTCATAACACTTCCCTTTAAGACACAGGACGACATATATAAAAAAAAAAAGACGAAAAATAGGTACTGCGGTTAAAAGCAGAAAAAGGAAAAAGAAAAGGATTCTTCTTTTTTTTTTTTAAGTGTTGATACTTGATACTTTGTATTCTTTTTTCTTTTTACTTCACAGTATTTTGACTTTTGCATCATCACAATTATTAAAAACGGAAAGGGGACAGGATTTATCCGGAATCGCATGATTAGATTTTTTTACAAACCTACTTACTTACTTGCGTAAAAAAGGATAAAAAGATGGTTGGTGTGGAAAGTAAGGGATTACTAACAAACTTTTGGTTACAAGCACTTTGTTTTACAAAGATACAATCTTGTGTATGTGTGTGTGTATGTGTGTGTGTGTGTGTGTGTATGTGTGCGCGTTAAACAGTAAGAGTAACACAATGCACTACACTACACTACATTACGCTACACTACATTACGCTACAACGCAATAAACGTAGAAACCGAGGGTGAAAAACAACAATGGGAGAAGAAGTAGGGGGTGTAAATAACAATAGCAGACGATATTGTTTTACTTTTTATCGTTTATTGTTCCTTTCCCCCCCTTTTGTACTATGAAACCAAAAAAGTATCAGCTAATGTTAGTTTTGTGTAAAATGTCGTCTACAAAGAAGTAAAGTTTCAAAGAGCTACACAATATGGGTAGTGTCGTGTCAAAAATTTCACTCAACAAAAAAATATAATAAAAAGAAAATAAGACAATAGACAGCAGACTAGTTTTTTTTTTGACATTTAGCCAGCAAAGAAAAGAAGTGAAAGATGAGATTTTGTAGTATGTGCGTCAATGATAACATCGTTATTCTATGAATAGGGAATGAAGCTGAAGTCAAACCAGAAAAAAAGGACTGAGGGGGTGAAATTAGAACTCGTTGAGGGGGGTATAATGCAATGTTTATTTCCCTTGTGCCGTACATAAAAGTTGTTCCTATTTTTAAAGTTTTGTTTTTTTTTTTTTAGAAAACCCATACCAATTTTTTCTTGGCTTCCTTTTTCTGATACAACTCTAGAAAGTGAATTGTACAAGTTGCAATTGTAGGCTAAATACACACACACACGCCTGGAAAGAAGATACTCATACACTATATTATATTGGTTGAGAGTAATACGATGCGAATCAAGCAACATCTGTAAGTTGGAAGAGTATGAATACCCATGAATACCCCCCGTAGCTCAATCGAACAACATCTACTGAGCCTGCATAAGCAAAAAAACTACAAAATTCAAACAGGGATGCATACCCC
>OGTJ01000262.1_pt1 | contig 12974 bp, 10 predicted proteins | sample 1574611 | NCBI WGS metagenome assembly OGTJ01 (sample SAMN03295858, study PRJEB24534) | human gut metagenome | isolation source: fecal sample 1 from infant 9 | host: Homo sapiens | place: USA: Pittsburgh, PA | collected 2014-07
CCCCCCCCCTCCCCTCGATATTCTTATGATAATTCTCCTGTTCTCATGTTTCGTTTCTTTTTGCAGCCAAACCGTTCAACTTACCTAAATAAAACGACTCACGACAAAATATAAAGCGAGTCACCATTTCGACCAGCTGCCAATACCCATTAGACTATCACCCCACACTGACGAAAATGGCTTTAATTATTGACCTCCTAACCTACGCCCTTGAAAAAGTTTTTAGCACAACCGCTGAAAAGATTGCTCGTATATTTTCTCATTTTCCAAATGTAAGTACAAATTAGTAGGACAGTGAATTTATGCAAAACAAGGGTGAAGCAAAACTTGATCATGCAAGTATGTTAAGTCCCAAGTTACAGTGGGGTACCATTGGGTTTCACTGGAGGTTAAAATACTATGGTTATAGCCGTGATCATAGACATCTCTTTATTGTAGTAACCAAGTTCAGAACCAATGTGATGAAAAAATCGAAAAAACCTTGTTGTGAAGTTGAAACCTTTTCTCAAAGTGTGAGAGTATAACGTTTTGAAAGGCAAGTACGCGAGCTATTAGTTAAAAGTGAATTGCCCCCGCTCTAAAGCTCAAAACCAAACATTAGCTTATCTACAAACAGTGGACACAAGCTCCTCTTTGATGTTGCTTAATCAAGCTTCGGTTTCATAGTATTCTCATACCATTAATATTTACATACCATTGACTAACTACACTAAAATATCTCTACCAAATCAAACGTCTCTCATAAACTTTACACTTTCAAGCAGAATAACTGTTGTAAATATAAACTGCACCGACAACTAAAACTAAACCCCAAAGTACCATCGACACGAGTCCTGAACTCAATTGCGGATCATCTTTGGGATCTCCTAGTCATTTAGCATCCCCTTGTTTTGGCGGAAATCCATTCAACTCAGCACCACTAGCTGACTCACATTTGCACCATTCATCCTTTGAGTAAGAACTCATTGCACTAGCAACATGATTTCCACAACCTCTCCATGTTTTACCCCCTAGTAGTTGTCGTTAGTTGAAAGGTTCTATTAGGAGCGTTGCTCCTTTAATGGGTTCCTGGACTGATGTCCTCTAAGTAATCACATACCACAAACTTGACAATTGGCTGACATACACATTATCGTTGATTAAATATACGATGGCGGTTCTAGTTGTTCAAAGGTTACCAATGAAATTGCAATAGAGATTTTAAGCTGTTTAAATACAAAAATCAGACCAAAAACATTGTAAGTGACCTAGTGTGAGAGAGAAAATATTTTTCTTCTTCGAATTACTTCTTTTGGATCATGTCCGATTCTTTTGCGGTCATGCTTTGTCAGCAAGCCCGTTTTTACCCGTTTTGGATGCGATATTATATCTTGCTATTGTAATTGTGCTCTGTATTATCATTCTAAGGCGATATTCACAAGGAAGCCACAATTTATAATATTCTTAAACTTTGCTTGTTTCAAGGTGGTTCCACTTTTTTTCTAACTTGGCGGGATTCATGAAGCTACAACGGGTAAAGACCGAAACTAAGCAATCTGGTTGCATTGCGCAGAAACGTTTCAATTGCTAGTACCTTTGCTTAGTATCAATAGTCGTTCTCATGGAACACAGGAGCCACATATTAAAAATATAGTTCTATAATTTCACCTTTTTTCAAAATTTCGGGTGTTACACGAGAAGCCACGCTTTCAGTCACCGAAGTCCAAGAAGGAAAGCTTCACATCTCACAACACTCCTTGTTTCTTTGACTTTGAACGTACTGTAGAACATAAATCATTTGACAATTTCAAATATTCTCAACAGCAAATGGCATCTATTATTCCGAGCACGGAAATCTTTAACATGCGGCTCCTTCAGTTATACTTTAGCCGCTTGCCATAAAATTCTCCATTTCTCTTCCATCATACCACATACTCAGATTGACTAACCTATGAAAACTGAAACATTTTCGTTTTATTTTTAGATTCTGGTTATGAGCTTGGTTAGATGAGTTGGTGTAGTTAATAAATCCGACTCCAAGACACAAACTCTAGCTTAATTTACTTCTAGCGCATAAACTGCGTTGTAAAATATACCCGAATGTTCCAGTTGTTGCATAAATAATTGAGCAATCGCGAGACAATAGGATTGCAATTGCTGCTGCGCATCCATCTCCTCCAACAGCAATTACAATCGCTGCAAGATAAAGATCCACCACGCTAATAGGATGCAATATTACTTTACACGCGTGAATGATCCGACAGTTCCATTGGCAAATCCTAACAACCCCCATCAGGATTTGAATAATGAAGATAAGCAGAGACACTAAATACGTTTTGTTAGACGTAGTCTCTTTCGAAAGCGGATAGAGCGGCACAACACACCCCAAAAAAAAGCGCCACTACATATCTCGAGGGCATCCCCCATTCCCCCCACAGATAGAAAGGGGTCTTGACTGCACTTTACACCACATTGGATCTGAATTTGCATTGATATTAAAGGTTGCTTCGCATCATTCTTAGATTGTGGCTAATTGCATGAATCAAAGCTCGTAATTACGTCAGATGGAAAAAAGCCACATGTTCATAACCTAGTATGAGTGAAAGAAGACGCGTTTGTATGATGCTCCCCGGGGAGAATGTGGGCTATTCGTCATTATAACCTTAACCTTATACCAGTAGTGCGTCAGTGCACAATTTAAGGCACGAGTTCTTTGTTTACCTTTTCTTAAGAAAAGGTAAACAAAGACACAAAAGTTCGAACAGTAGACACACACAACTAAAAAAAAGGTGAGTTCAGAAACATCCAAACGCAAAAGAGTCAACGCTATATACGCAGAAGCGAACGTACCTACAAGCATCAAAAACATGCTATTTCATCAAGTAATTACATTAGATGCTGGTCCTATTGTGATTATCTTGTTTGGTTCATTTTCTTACCCGATTGTTCCTAGACAATGAAATACGCGCTCGCGTTTCACTCTTTTCTTCAACACATTAAGGAACTATGCATTAATAATAATTTACCCGTAAAGCCTTTTTCATTTAAAGGTTTGTGTATTGCATGAACAACAAATTCGGATGTCAAGGAAGTTAAAGTTGAAAAATGGGAGGGGGATGTAGATTTTTTTTCCGTATTTGCTATGTACCTTATTGTTTGTTTTTCTTCTTCTCCTCCTTCGCTGCCCCAATCTCACCAGATTTTTTTTTTTTTTTTTTGCTTTGCTTTTTCCCATTCTTTTGAAATCACATTACTATTGTTCTATACTATTCTACCCAAGTACAACGGACTACTACTACTACTACCACCGGCAACTCCCCTGCAAAGCCGATAAGATTATACTTCAGTGTTTATAAATACATGAGATAAATACCCTGTGCTGTATATATTTTGAGTTTTTATCACTATTCGTTTTTTGTTTTTTGTCCAACGATATTGAACCCTGAATAATACATTCACTTTCAACACCAAAATCAAAGGTTGCTCAAGTAACCCACTAAATATAGTTCAGCCCTAGTCACTCATTTAACAAGTCGTTGACCAATTTAACTACAGTCATTCATTTAACCTAAACTTGCCCATTCTTTTATTTATACTCTACAAAGCTATTATTGCTATAACAGACTACTACATACAAAAAGCTAAAAGATGAGTTCATACACGCTTGGTCTTTCACAAGAGCTTCAACAAAACTTACAAGATCAATCCCCAAGCATGCAAGGTACTTCTGTTACTGAACAAGAAGAGGAGATGCCTCCACCATCACAACAACAACAACAAGAGACAACAAAGAGAAAGAAATTGCCCATTATTGTTGATGTGGCACTTGACGCAAATGGTAAACAATTGTACCAAATTCACGAATCTTCCAAGTTGGTGCGAAAGGAGATGCCTCGCTCGACGAATTTCAACCTCCACCACGAATTAACCCCTGAAGAGCTCTCATTTATTCAAAACGGAGGGGATACAGTGTGTGCTAGTGCTAAACTTTTGAATAAGCACAGTGATCCATTAGGAAAGAGTCAACAAGGTGATTATTATACCCATAGTAGTGAAGATCGCGACATTTTGGTCTTCAACGAAGGAGAAGGAGTCCGTGCTCTGAATACTGAGTTTCAAGGTGCTGCCGATCTCCAAAATGTTAACAAACTCAACCATGAAGAAGCCTCTCGTGTTGAGGATACCGATATATGGTCTGATGACGTTGAACAAGCATTTGAAGAAGTTTTAACATTTATACCAAAGAATGGATTAAATAAAATCAAGATTGCTGGTCGATCTTGTGGAAGAAATGAGTTGATTTCCGATTACATTTATACTAAGACAGGCAAATTCAGGACCAGAAAGCAAGTTTCTTCTCATATTCAAGTTATCAAAAACTTGGGACAAAATCAAAAAATCATCAATTTGATTAATGATGGACCCAGCTGTAACAACGAAGAAGAACATACTAAGATTATGCAAAAGTTTGAGTCGGTGTTTTCCAAGATAAACCTCAGTAAGTCATTGGGATTCAACAATTCAGTAAAGAGGAAATTGGTTAGTAGCAGCGGGGGCGATGGAAGTGTTAGATCAACTTTAAACCATGCACCAGCTACCAAAAGAAGAAGAAAAAGTCATGCATCATCGGATACTACTTTGCCTGAGTTGGAAATTGGTAATTTCTACATGAGTATAAACAATCACAATTCAAATTCAGTTCTTTTAACCATTCAAAAAAACAGTTTCAACAAGTATGGTATCTTGAAGCACTTGAAGTTGAATGACAATTCAACTATATCACATCGATTCCCCGGGATGAGTGAATTTGAAAATTGTCCAAACATTCCTGTTTTACACAACATGGCAAGGATTTATTTACCTGAAGATTTTTCACCAAAGCTGTATGATGTTGGATCTGGGTTCAGTGCAAATTACAATTTGAAATGTAAAGACTACCTAACAGCATCGTCATCTTCTTCACGGGTCAAATCGAAACTGTTCAGTATCTTCACTTGCATCTACTCCTATGGACAAGAAGTTTCCAAGCATAGACAAAGTGGAATTCAATTGAATCAGGAATGCAAATTTGTCACCAATTTTTGGAAACCTTTTATTCGATTTGTCCTTATGGGAAAACTGGCACATGACATTGCCGTCGCATTAAGAGGACTTTCGATTAAACAGATTGTCTATGAAACGAGTGGGAGTGGAAGAGAAAGTAACAATGATAGTGATGATTCCGCCGTGCTTCAAGACGAAGATCTGTTCATGGTGTTGAAATCAAGAGTTAAGTTGGTTTTACTTTGGGAATTTCTGCAAGTGTACGATATAGCACAAGCTATAACTACGACTACCAAGATTATTTTACCCGGTGGTGTCAATAATGATCATTTGGTAACCGCTGATGAAAACATAGTTCCGCAAATTGTCACTTACAATGATCCTAATCGTGCCATCGGGGAAGAAGCCGATGATGCTTACGCCAGTTATTTTGAGGAGACAGGAGCTGGTGATTATGATGCGGAAGCTAATCCGGTACAAGTGGGATCATCAATGCATCCTAACCTTAGACCTGGGAGGATCACTGCCACTACTTCTGTGCCGACACCTTATCGTGAACGTTTTGAAGATTTCAACACAGCGACAACTGTGCCAACAACTACCAATGCCACTGCCACTACTGCCACCACTGCCTCTACCACAAGGCCCTTTCCCAATAAGCTTCCTATATCGAATCCAGAATATGTGCCAGAACTTCGATACCCGCCGCACTTTATAGCTGGCAACGATTTACATTCACAACAACCACAACAACAACCACAACAACAGCTACAACAAGGTTTGGACGCTGGTCCATTGCAAAACCCCCTTCCACCACCACCACCACCACCACCTCTACCAGTGAATCATCATTTTCATCATCCGGATTATGAGATTCAAATGCAACAACAAGTGCCCGCCCATTATCATCACCCTCATCATCCAGGCTACAAACTACATCAATCGGCAAATATGGACCTTATGATGGTTCCTTCTGGTCCAGTACACTTGGAGCCAGTAGCAAGTTTTCAAGAATATTCATACACCAATCAGGGCTATATCCAAGGTTATGCTAGTGATTATTAGACGCTTCTTTTCCTTTCACATTCTTAATTCATTCAAAGCTAGAAACTTTTAAAGATGTTTGAGCTCTAAGAGAATCACCTTGCTAGACATTTTCGTTTTTGCGTTTCGTTATCATTCATTGTTCAGAGTATATTTGTAATTATTAAAGCTTGTATCGAAAGTCTGTTCTGTAAAAGGGAGTTCTGGGCATGCTCTTTTTGCATCTTCTGACTTTTTTTCGTGCGACGTGGATGGGAAGAGTTAAAAAAAAAAACCGTTTCAAATTAAATTTTCAAATTTTGTGACTCTGATGTAATCATAGGGATATCTAATCAGAAAAAAGACCACCACCCTGAAACAGTCTCTCAGTTCCATTTACTTCGCATCACCATGGACAGTAAAACTATAGGTATACTAGGAGGCGGCCAGCTTGGTCGTATGATAGTGGAAGCGGCTCATAGACTTAATATCAAAACTGTCATCTTAGATGCTCCGCAATCACCAGCCAAGCAAATCAATGCCCTTGATGAACATGTTGATGGATCCTTCACTGATTATGAATCTATTGCCAAATTGGCTGAAAAGGTTGACATTTTAACTGTTGAGATTGAGCATGTTGATGTTGATGCTTTGAAAATGATTCAACTGAAGTTCCCCAGTATTGAGATTTACCCGTTACCTGATACTATTAAATTGATACAGGATAAATATTTACAAAAAGAACATTTGATTCAACATGGTATTGCTGTAACTGATTCTCAAGCTATTGCTGAAAATACTACTGACAATTTGTTAAAAATTGGTCAAGCGTATGGATATCCATACATGTTAAAATCGAGAACATTGGCATATGACGGAAGAGGTAATTTCGTTGTCAAAGATGAATCATATGTTGAGAAAGCTTTAAAGTTTTTAGCTGATCGTCCGTTATATGCTGAAAAATGGTGCCCATTTTCCAAAGAATTGGCAGTTATGGTGGTTAGATCAATCGAAGGTGAGGTGTTTTCATATCCCACCGTGGAAACCATTCACCAAAATAATATTTGTCATCTTGTTTATGCACCAGCTAGAATCAATGATACTTTGGCAGAAAAGGCTTCGATTTTGGCTCAAAATGCTGTTAAATCTTTCCCTGGTTGTGGTATATTTGGAGTAGAGATGTTTTTATTAGAAAGTGGTGAGCTTTTAATTAATGAAATCGCACCGAGACCTCACAATTCGGGTCACTATACAATTGATGCTTGTGTCACGTCACAGTTTGAAGCTCATGTTAGAGCAGTGACTGGATTACCCATGCCAAGGGGTTTCACTGAATTTTCAACGACAATCACCAATGCCATTATGTTGAATGTCTTGGGTGATAAAGATACACCAAACAAAGAATTGGAAACGTGTCGTCGCGCATTAGAAACCCCACACTCAACCGTATACTTGTATGGTAAAACCACCAGACCTGAACGTAAAATGGGCCATATAAACATTGTCACTTCGTCGATGGATGATGCCGAAAATAGATTGGCTTACATAATGGGTAAAAGTGATAAACTACAAGCTTCACCAGATGCCAATGGCGAAAGACAACAACCACTAGTTGGAATCATTATGGGTTCTGATTCCGATTTACCAGTCATGGCGGTTGGTGCTCGTATTTTGAAACAGTTTGGTGTTCCATTTGAATTAACAATTGTGAGTGCTCATCGTACGCCACATAGAATGTCAAAATACGCAATTGAAGCGGCACAACGTGGATTGAAATGTATCATTGCTGGTGCTGGTGGAGCTGCTCATTTACCAGGTATGGTTGCCGCAATGACTCCGCTACCAGTGATTGGTGTGCCCGTAAAAGGTTCCACTTTAGACGGTGTTGATTCATTGCATTCTATTGTGCAAATGCCAAGGGGTATTCCTGTTGCCACAGTAGCTATCAACAACAGTACCAATGCTGCGTTATTAGCTGTAAGAATCTTGGGGGCAGTTGATTCGAAATGGTTGAACAAAATGACCAATTATATGCAGAACATGGAGGAAGAAGTGTTGAAGAAAGCTGAAGTTGTTGAAGAGATTGGGTATGAAGATTACCTCACTGACAAGTTGAAAAAGTAAAAATTGTGCTAAAGTTATAGTTATTATACATTAAATTTATATACAACTTTGTTAGTTTTGCCGTCTCTATGTCATTCATTGAATATAATCCAGATCCCGAGCCAGCGTGGATCTGAACTGATGCATGTTCTCAATTGTCTCAAATGGTTATTCCATTGAATCAATAGTGCTTGGGTTTGCAATACGTGGGATTTAGCGATTCCACTGTACGTGATCACCCTCTCTTAAAACTTCAATGTCTTCTTTTTGGATTTATTCTTGAGTTGTCTTTGTTTATACCTCTGAGAATTAGAGTCCCTCCATCCGGAAGTGCTTACCTTCTGGCTCTTTCCTTCCTCACCGTCTTCGCCTCCCTTATCCACGTCCATCGATTCTTGGCCATTATCTTGCTTACCCTTTGTCTTTTCAGCTTCTTGTTTAGCTGTTTCTTTAGCCAATCTTTCCGCTATTCTTTTACTTCTTTCGTCGGCATATTTAGCAAATTCACCCTTTCTTTTCACTGACTTTGCTTGCAATTTAGACTTTGATCTCAACGACTTGGCCATGACTGAATCAGATATGTGGTTGGTTGTAATGTAAACGACGTGTGGACTATTTATAAACTTATCTGAGTGAAATGAGATGAGATGACTATTGATATACAACCAGCATGCAGGACAGAAGCGCGTAATATTGAAAACTATCACGTGAATTTCTTTTTTAGGGCTGTAGACGCATTATCATTGTTATTGCGAAAAGAAAATTATTTTCAATCTAGTGCACCCGCACATCAGTACAATTCCGACTCCCTTTCACGCACTAATCTCCCATCCTTTTTTTCAAGAGAAGAAAAAAAAAATTGTACTGGTGAGGAAATCTCTTATACTTTTACAAGATATCAAGCAAAGATGTATGTGATAGCACCAGTGGAAGTGATGTTTGCATGATCAAGAGGAAGTAATCATCAAATGCAATGTGCATGTGAAAGTGGAGGAGGAGATTGGCCGTCCGATTAAAGACTTTTCGTGTAACGAAATAGAGCAACAAGTTATGACAAACCACATGAAAAGGATTTTTTCATTTTATTTTTAAGAGCAGAGCTTGCCAGCCGTCTTCAACGAGCAAATGCTCGAGATGGGGCTATTATGCTGCCAGTATGCGATCTTTTATATTACGGTGCCATTTGCACTCATCACCATGATTAACCCTGATTCAGCAAACATCCAACATCCTAACATTGATACTAACTATATTCTTCAGGGCTAACTTAAGAACTCAAAAGAGACTTGCTGCAAGTGTTGTTGGTGTCGGTAAGAGAAAGATTTGGTTGGACCCAAATGAAACCTCTGAAATTGCCAACGCCAACTCCAGACACGCTATTAGAAAATTGTACAAGAATGGTACTATTGTCAAGAAACCAAACACCATCCACTCCAAGTCCAGAGCTAGAGCTTTAAAGGAATCTAAGGCTGCTGGTAGACACATGGGATACGGTAAGAGAAAAGGTACCAAGGATGCCCGTATGCCACAACAAGTTTTGTGGATGAGAAGATTGAGAGTCTTGAGAAGATTATTGGCTAAATACAGAGATGCTGGTAAGATTGACAGACACTTGTACCACAACTTGTACAAGGCTGCTAAAGGTAACACCTTTAAACACAAGAGATCCTTGGTTGAACACATCATCACTGCTAAGGCTGAAGCTTTGCGTGAAAAGGCTCTTAAGGAAGAAGCTGAAGCTAGAAGAGTTAGAAACAGAGCTGCCAGAGAAAGAAGACAACAAAGAATTAACGAAAAGAGAGAGGCTTACTTGGCTGAAGGAACCACCGACGAATAAATGGAGTTGGAGGAAATATCTTGATGCGATAATGTTTAAAGTCTTTTTGTCTTTGTATATCTAGTAAGAGAGTTTTTAATTTGTACTTTCTTGTCTATTTCTGTTGGTTGATGAAATATATATAAAGGATTAATGTGGGAGACGACTGGTGTCGACCGTAATACACTAAACATTTTTATACTCGAAATTAAATTGTAGATTTGGAAAACCATAAAATTGTATTCTGAAAATTAAAATTAGAAACACTATACACCAACTATAACCGATGTCCGGGAACTAAACTAAACAAAATTGTCATAATAGCAGTAAAGACCAAAATCAAAAACAACACCCACAAACTTCTCTTTACAATGAAATTGTACACAAACTTTTCTCGTATTCTGAGTAGTGATTGCCCATTCTTTTTCGAAAAAGTTTCCAGTATTCCAAACCAAGCCATTATAGGATCAATCAAGTAAATTGATGAAACAATCAAGTAAAAAGCCAACAAAAATGGTAATACAATAACCGGTCTCAAACCCTTTCGATAATTCAAAAACACAAGGATAAAACTAACCCAAAAGGCAATAAACAAGAAAAAGAATCCAGCAATGATTCTTCCAAAGTTTGAGTGATTGATATTTCTCGTGGCCATAAAGTCAAGAAATTTGGGTAAATGATCATTCTCCAATCTGTTGAAAACAAAGTGTTTGACATAATTGAAAACATCAGGATCGTCACGGCCATCTACTTCAATCAGTTTGATGATGTAGGAGTTAACTTGTGGTGGTAAATTCAAATTCTTCTCTGAATCTTCAACAAAGTATTTCAATAATAAATTATGAGATGATTCTCTCAAGTTGTCTCTAGTAATGAAGGATCCATGCGAAGTTGCCGGTGAATCCCTGATTAATCTTTCCAAAAGTGAAGGGTTCACAGTGGACTCACGTTTATTTGAATGACGCAAATTGCTGTTTCCAAATTGTCTTGCGTATGGGCTCTGAGGTTGAGGATAATCATGTTTCAACTTGTCAATGCTGGTGTCTGATCTGTGACCCGATTGTAGTGACACGTACTGTGAAGGAGTGACAGCCTTATCGGCTTGTCCAATATCCAACTGGTTTTCATAAGAAGATTCATTGGAATGAGGGAAATGATCAACGCCATCATCGTCATGATCAACATCATCATCGTTCAACAATCCTGATTGTGAACTAAGTCTCTTTGGTTCATGGGGATGATTTGGTGGGTGGAAAGATGAACCTGATAATCTCGGGTTTGATAAGAAGCTTGGCGAGGATCTTCCCATTGAAATACCGCCAGGTGATTGCTGGTTCTGGAACGATTGTCCACCAGCGCCACCAGCACCACTACCACTACTACCCCGATTAGCATTGTTTTCATTGGCTTCAATCTCTGCATTATATTGTTCAATAAGGTCTTTCAATTTAGGATCGACATTATCCAAATTTATATCACCTCTTAAAAATGCTGACAATCTATATGAATCATTCTCTTCAAGAATATTGTCATTGATGATCAAATCAAGTAAAATAGACGAGCTCAAAGATCTGTGCTTGTTGGATTTATCGGAAATGGGGTTTGAGTTTCGAAACTGAAATGCACCTTTTGTTGGCGTTGTTGATGAAATGGGACGAGACGAGGGGCCATTGTGAACTTGATGATTCGCCCCAGAAGCAACACTTGTATCATCACGTATCTGCTGAGATTGACGTTGAGAATTTGATTGAAAGTGTGATGACTGACGTACAATGGAATCTCTCAAACCCTTGACATAATGTTTACATAAATTCAAGTGATTGATTAAATCAAACCAGAAATCCAAATAATCTACTCTTCCTTCAACATCTTGCATAAATTGATAAAAAGTAAACAAGTCAACTGGTGATTTGGACTTGTTAGCCAAGATCTCCCCCAAGGTTGGCAACCTGTTTAAATGTATGTTTTGATTTGTTCCATTGAGGTTATTTAAATTGGACAAGTAATTTGAATTGGGAAAATCCAGCGCATATTTCTCGTTGTACATAGTGGACTAGTGCTAGCTGGTGTGATCTTTCGGAAGGTAATAGCCTGACTTAGGACGCGATGTATATATTGTTTTAGTAGTGGTATGATTGCGTGGACCTTTTAAAGACAGCTTAGCAACAGCAAAATGAGTGTCGAGTAGTTGGTAAAAAGTGACACTTCTTCCTATGTGTCTTCAGCTAGAGACAGTTGTTGTTTGTCCGTATTGTGTATGGTGGTGTGCCTTTGTTGGGTTTGTTTATTCTATTACAAGTAGTGTGGTCTCAAACAAGAATTTTTTTCTCTTCGTATTTTGTGCTTGTGCAGCTATTTAGACATTGTTTCATAATCGTCTAACATTCAATCGTCACTAAATTTTACAATCATCGCCACCAATATACTGTGGATAACCATTTGTAACGAGCTGAGGTAGTAGTATCAAGCTGTATTGAGAAAGATTGAAGAAAATGTGAATGTCTTGTCTACATAATCTATTAGTGTTATACCACATTGATTGACTCAACACAATAGGCTATATTGGCATTTTGGTCTACCGTATCTCTTGCTAGGTAACCATCAAACCTTAACAGGAGAATAAATACATTAAGACACTTGTCATGCTATATCACTTGACATAGGAACTATGATTCGAACTGTAAATGATATACAGGTAGTGTCAAATATACAGGATTAAATAGCTTTGTGAGCCAAACATGGTCACATACATGAGAAAGTTCTCTTCTATTGTGGCTCAAGGAAACTGCATATCTCATGGAGTGTCAAATTCATGCTGGTTGGATTTTTCCCTCCAGAATGTGGATGGGAAAGAAGCACCTCGAACGCGTTTGACTACTCTTCAACACAAAAAGTAGAAGAAATCACTTTATCAGCCGTCCAAACAGTGTATACAACATAAAATGATACTCATTTCATTATGGCTTGTCAGAATGATACAAAGTTGTCCCTTCTATCTCAAACCGATGCA
>OGTJ01000264.1_pt1 | contig 12920 bp, 8 predicted proteins | sample 1574611 | NCBI WGS metagenome assembly OGTJ01 (sample SAMN03295858, study PRJEB24534) | human gut metagenome | isolation source: fecal sample 1 from infant 9 | host: Homo sapiens | place: USA: Pittsburgh, PA | collected 2014-07
CCAGTAGTTACATATAAATCATCATCATCGGGACCGCCCATGGTTACACAAGTACATCTTTTAGCTGGGATTTTAATCTTTTCCAACATTTGTCCCTTGTCATTGACATGTAAAATGGTGGATGTTGAAAAAACAGCAGAGTAAATGTCCCCATTAACTGTACGAACCAACCCATCAGGTTCAGGATCATTTTCATCAGGGTATACTTTTTTAGTTTCAATAAATGCCGTCTTGTTGGTCAATTTATTTGTTTTATGATCGTAGTTGAATTTGTAGATAGTAAAGTTTAAAGAATCAGTCCAGTATACTTCATTCCCATCATCATTAAAAGCCATACCATTGGAGATTTTGGTGTTTTCCAACATGACGTCAATTTCTAAATCAGAAGTAATTCGAAACAATTTCCCTTCTGGTTGCACACCTTCCTTGGCACTGATTGGAAAATCTGTCATTACCCCAATCCAAAGGTTACCCCAAGGATCTATAATTCCATCATTTGATCTCAATCTAATCTTTTCCAACTCTGTGAATGGATACTTGAAAAAGTACGTTAATGTACCCTTGTTGAAATCACCCAATGCTAAACCTGATTTGGCAGCCACCAACACTACATCTTCCTTCTTTGTGAGAGCAATGAATCCAATTGACTCTTTTGAGTCAGACCATTTCAAAACTTGGTGCTGGTTAAGATCATCCAACAGGAGACGATGTACCTCACCTTGAATGATATCAATCCATAACAAATTATTGTTGCGATAGTCATACGTAACACCCTCAGTCAAGCGGCCACGATAGCTTTGCGGAAATATATTTCTCTCAGTAGCAATCAATGTCATTGGTGGGAGTTGTTATTAAAGTTGTTTACAGGGTGGTTGTCAATCACAATTGCGCTCGCACTTTTAAACCCTCGGAGTTTGCCAAAAAGTTGGTTCTTATACACGACTGGGTTGTACATGGATATGATTACAAACACCTATGAAAAGAGCTTACAAGTTGAATGTCATTAACTATGGTATATGTGGGGTCCCTAGTAAAATCTGAATTACGTCATGAATTAAATATACTAGCATTCTCGAAGATTGTCTCCTCGTGTTCTAGTGCTTTCATTATTACTGCCCAGAATCATCAGATCGATCTCAACCTTCTTAAATTAGCTCTCATCTACCTCCTTCGCTTGCAACTTGTCCCATTCTCTAGCCAAATTAATCAATGCCTCTGTATCGTTTGCCGCACCAACAACATCGATTGGCACTTGACTTTCACTGTACTGTTTCCTAGCGAAAGCTCCAAGATTTGTCTCATTTATCAACCTGAATTGGTGGTCCTTGTCATCCTTTGGGGTTTGCGTCAATAACTCATTCCATGTGAACAATAATGAATCAGACTTTCGCAGAAATGGATTCACATCTATAACGTACACCTTATCAAAAGGTCGCGGTATATACACATCAAGGATAAATTTACTCATATTCAACTTTGGAATCGCTTCATCATAAACAAACTTGTTAATTCTCTCATTGAGTTCTGGCTCTAGATCCTTTAAAAACTCATAGTGATTCAAATCACGTTGCGATATACCCAAAATTCTACCATCCTTCACAAACACCCTAAACTCCAAGGCAGGATTTATATCCTCCCATCTCTTCAAAACCAATTCGTATGATACCTTAACGTTACTTGCGTTATCAACCTCCAGAAAAGGATACAACAAGTCATCGATTATGTGGTCAGATGACTTTAATAATAGGTATATGTCATCAGCTTCAATACAGCGAATGGTGTTCCCCGGTATCAACCAGCTAGCATCTTTTGGAGATGACCAGTTTAGCTTGGGGATAACCTTGCCACCTAACTCCTCTACAAAATTGTTGATTTGATGGTGCAAGTCTGTAAACTTCAGAAGCAAAGGCTGTGGCTCTGGCTCAGACTCACCCACTTCGTCCTCTTCCCAGTCGCTATACTCATTATCACTTGTCAGTTCTAGCTGCACGTTCCTTGCTGCCAATTTTATACCATCACTAAGCAAATAGTCGATAAAGTTTGGTGGAAGTGGATTAATCACTCTGTATGGGTACAAATGCTCCTTGAACAGGCCACACCAGTTGGAAAATGAGCATTGGAGAATCTCGTCCACCGTGACACCCGATTTTTCAAATGTTGTATGATGTTCCTCCATTGCAATGTGTAGCCTACGCGATGGAATCAATTGGAACGGAAGAGAGAAAAAAAAATTGAAACAAGAAAATCCTGCAAACCACTACTCTTTCAATCCATCCATCAAACCAATGACTTCGGTAGCTAGACCACAGCAAGCACCATCCAATGCTACCTTCAAAGATAAGGAAAAGCCTCAAGAAGTTCGTCGAGCTAATATCCTTGCAGCTAGAGCTGTATCTGATGCAATTAGAACCTCATTGGGCCCAAAGGGAATGGACAAGATGATCAGAACAAATAAGGGTGAAATTATCATTTCCAATGATGGTGCAACTATCTTGAAGCACATGGCAGTGTTACACCCAGCTGCCAAAATGCTTGTTGATGTAAGTCATGCACAAGATGTTGAGGCCGGTGATGGAACAACAACCGTTGCCATTTTAACGGGGGCTTTACTAGGAGCTGCAGAGAGGCTATTAAATAAAGGCATACATCCCACATTGATTGCTGAGTCTTTCCAAAGAGCTGCCCAACGTAGTGTTGAAATACTTTTGGACATGGCATCAAAAATCAAGTTGGACGATAAAGAATTGTTGATTAAAGCAGCTTCCACATCATTGAGCTCGAAGATTGTTTCGCAACACTCACTGTTGTTGGCTCCGTTGGCAGTGGACTCTGTCTTGAAGGTGATTAACAAAGAACAGGACAATGTCGACTTGAATGATATCCGTTTGGTAAAGAAGTTGGGTGGTACGATCGATGACACCGAGTTGATCAATGGGGTTGTTTTAACCCAAAATGTTGTAAAAAGTGCCGGAGGACCTACTAGGATAGAAAAAGCCAAAATAGGATTGATTCAGTTTCAATTGTCACCACCAAAACCAGATATGGAAAACAATGTTGTTGTCAATGATTACAGACAAATGGATAAAATCTTGAAAGAGGAAAGAGCATACTTGTTGAACATTTGTAAAAAGATAAAAAAGGCCAAATGTAACGTATTGTTGATACAAAAGTCTATTTTGAGGGATGCCGTTAATGACTTGGCCTTGCACTTTTTATCAAAGTTGAACATTATGGTGATCAAAGATATCGAAAGAGATGAGGTTGAATTCTTATCCAAAGCTGTCGGATGCAAACCAATTGCTGATGTTGACAATTTCACTGAAGATAGGTTAGGCTCTGCCGATTTGGTTGAGGAAATTGAAAGTTCTAGTTCAAAAATTGTTCAGATAACTGGAATCACTTCAAAAAACACCCAGCCTACTGTTTCCATTGTTGTGCGAGGTGCAAACAATTTAGTTGTTGATGAAACAGAAAGATCGTTACACGATGCATTGTGCGTTGTGAGATGCTTGGTTAAGGAGAAAGCCTTGATCGCTGGAGGTGGTGCGCCAGAAATTGAAGTTTCAAGACAATTGATGAAGGAGTCAAACAAATTGTTTGGTGTTGAACAATTTGTTTATCAAGAGTTTGCTCTTGCGTTAGAGGTGATACCAACTACGTTGGCCGAAAATGCTGGATTGAATCCAATAAATGTTGTTACCGATTTAAGGAACAGACATGAAAATGGGGAAAAGAATGCAGGAATCTCGGTAAGAAGATCAGGTGCTTCAAACACATTTGATGAGCACGTATTGCAGCCAGTTTTGGTCAGTACAAGTGCCATCGTATTGGCTTCAGAATGCGTGAAATCTATTTTGCGAATTGACGATATTCAATTCAGTCGTTGATACATATATGCTATACAAGTTTAACTGATCTTGATAATCCCTTCTTGATACCCGTCTTTTCACCTTCGTATGGGCCTTTACTCTTTTCACTATCATACACTTGTCTAACCGATTTGAGTTTCTTCTTGGCAGTCTCGTACTGCTTTCTCTTTTTAACTCTTGAGTTTCTGTATTCCTTTTTACGATGAGGAGTGAGACCTTTATTCTTGAGGATTTGGTAATTGATAGCTCTTTTACCATCTTGTCCAATCTCTTCTTGTAATTCCGCCAATTTGCCTTCTTTACTTGCCTTGATTGCAGCAGCATGAGCTAGTTTCCTATTTTTCAATTTCAACTTTTTATCATGTTTGAGGGCTTCATAATAACCACTATCATCCTCATCACCGACATTGTCGTTTCCTGCATAAAAGTCGTTTGCTTCATCGTCATCATCCTTCTTCTCAAGTCCTCTCTTTCTTGCTTCTTCAATCAACTTTTGTTGCCTCTCGTATAACCTCTCTTTATATGGTACATCCATATCACCAGAGATATACCTTTCTCTCTGTGCTGCTGCTTTGTCAATTTTGGCGGTGTAGAACCTCAAAGTCTTTTTACGACGAGTCTTGTCTTCCAAATCCAAGTCATCAATATCAGCTTCAGTGAAGTCATCCCCAGTTGACGGAGGTGCTCGCCTTATAACTCTCTGCTGATGAATGTTGATATTATGACCATTATCAAAAGTTTCTTCCTCCTCTTCATCCTGCAGAATTTGACTGTCGTCTTGATCCTCTTTGGCATCAACAAAGTCCTCCTCATCAATTTCGCTTGAGCTAACCTCATTTGTCACCTCTTCCTCTTCAGCCACCTCTTTGATTTCAAGTGGAAGTTCATTTGCTTGCCTCCACACTTCTCTGGAGCTCAATATCGATTCCATGACGGGGTGGTCTTTCATAGATAGAAACCCTTGACCACTGCGAAGGTTGTCGACAAATATAGCCATGTACGATGTGATCGATGCCAAATACCCCGATAAAGCGCTAACTTTTATTGTAGTGCATACATTTTGGTCCATCAGATTCAAATCACGAAGTTTCGGTTGCAACTCTTCCAACTCTCTCATCAACGGTATAAATTCGGGAAAAGATTGTTTGAGCAACTTTAACCTTTCAGTATCATCAAGGGAATCGAGGCTAGTTGATGTATCAAGCACGACTTGGGAAATGTTGCTATCCTTGGTGTCGAAAGTGTCCGCTTTCTTTTGCCAATCCTCTAGTATTTCATCATCAACATAATCATCCATTTCCAAATCTTGAAGATGCTTTTTTTGTTGTCTTAATGCTTCCTCTGTCATTCGCTTGGAGTCCTCGTCATCACTAGCATCATCACCACCATAGTAGTTTTGTCTACCACCCCATCCCTTTTCCTCATCAACCTCATCTTCAACGTCTTCATCAATGTCTTCGTTCTCGTCCTCATCCTCTTCATCAGCGTCCTCATCACCGGATGCCAAAACTTCCTCTTGTGAGTCTTCATCTTCACTCACTCTTTCTTGACCATACTCTCCGGCTTGATCTAGTAATATTTTTGATCTGTTTGCATTAAATGCATCGACTTCGTCAAAGTCGAACTCATTCTCGGTATCCTTTGCTTGCCTTGCCATTGTTGATATACTAAAATTGCAACTCAATGCTCATCTCAAATCATTTCCAACCTTTTTTTTTTTTTCTCATTTTCACTGCCATTCACCTCTTCAACCATCAACATATATCCATCACAACATGTCGAACCGCTTGGAATCATTGAATTCGAAAAAACCTTCTAGCTCACCGGTGCCAAAGCCCGGTCTCAAGTTCAAACCCAAGGTGGTGCAAAGAAAATCAAAGGAGGAGAGAGCCAAAGTTGCACCACAAGTTAAACAAGAACCTCAACGAAACGCATTAACAAGGGGGCGTGGAGGAAGTGCTAGAGGTCGAGGTCGGGGTGGCCGCAACAATTATGCTGGTACGCACATAGTGACGTCTGGCCCCTTATCTGCTGGCTCTGTATCCATTGGTAATCTGAGCGGGACCAAACTCGGACTAACAGCAGACTTGGTCTACAGTACCAATGGTGAAAGCCTGGCAACTCCCGATTTCATTAATAATTTGAAAAAGAAAGATAGCAGGTCGTCAACTCCAGGGGTGGACTCTGATGGTGAAGACGATCCTACCAAGATAAATATGACGGAAGAGTATAATTTCGAAGATGATGCCACGGAGTTGTTCCCATTCAGACCTTTCAGAGATGATGGTATTAAACGAGGAAACGCAGTGAAAGATGAGCCTTTCTATCCGGTTAAGGTTGAACCCACAGATTCAATGGAAAGCTCACCTGCAGTGATATCCTTAACTGAAAGTCGGGAAGCTACAGTTAAAAGTGAAGCCATCGCAGATAAGATTGAACTGATTAAGGAAAATAAAGCTATACTCGAAAGCAAGATCACCCAGAATGATCTGATTGCTACAGATGAAGCCAGTAAGCTAATCACCGATAATGAGGAAGTCTTGGATATCCTAGCTGGAAGTTTCAAAAATCTATCAGCACGTGAAAAAGAAGATGATCATTATGTTCTCTTTCAGTTGCCACAACATCTACCCAAATATGCGCGTGAAGAGAGCTTGGTAAAGCAGGAACTCGGTACGATTGAGCAATCGCAAGATGCAACTACAAAATCACTGCTCGGAACAAACACATCAACATTACGAGGCGAGATTGGGAAAATCAACATCCATCAGTCAGGAAAAATTACTATCGACCTTGGGAATGGAATCAAGTTGAATGTGACAAAAGGGGTACCTACGGATTTTTTACAAGAATTGACCATATTAGATGCTAGCAGAAATCAACCGGGGGAGGAAGACGTCGAAATGGTAGACGATGAAGGTAAAGACATATTTGGTAAGCTTATTCGTTTGGGTGCTGTGACTGAAAAGATTATAGCAACGCCATGCATTAAATAACAAGGTGTGTGTGTAAACAATTTCAATGCACGTGACAAATGATATTTTGCGGCTTACTTTTTTTGGTTGTAAAAATATTCCCACCACTCCAACACTTAATTCTATAACCAGCTATGGATGAAGACCTAGACTCCGTCACTGAAGAAACTTCATTTCAAGTGAACCAGAAAAAGATCTTATCATTGGACCACCATCGATCAACATTGGGAGTGTCTTGTTTGGATACGGAAAGTCGAAACTTATTTGTGTATGAGGATATTGAGGTGTCTTACCCGAACACGTACGTGGAAGCCATCATTGATGACTTGGAGCCAGATATTGTATTTGTCTCTTCGAGATGCTCAGAAAACATGATTGCTTACTTAAGAAGCTCGGAGGGTGATTGGAATTTGGTAGTAATAGTTAAGATTGTATCTGATTATACAAAATTTGACCACCAGAACTTGGCTCAATCATTTGAAAAATACAATGGTTCCGTTGAATCAAAGATTTTTGTGAATGCGGCATTGAAATCACCTTTTTTCAAAACAAGTGTAAGTAGAGAAATGTTCACGTTGTTGGTCGAATCTAGTACTAACAAAGTTCATAGATGGGCACATTGAATGCGATATATCTTGGAATTGCCGATTACATTGATTACCTATGTTTGGCTGAGATGGTCGATTCGATCGAAGTTTGCAACTTTAAAAATCTCATGTTTGTGGACACTGACCTGTTGTATGCTCTTCAAATAGTTCCTGATCCCCAAACTAAAAAGAATATTCCAAAAAATTCAATCAAAAGTTTACTTGACTTTTTGAATCATACCGTTACTAGAGAAGGATACTTGCTTCTTCGTGATTGGGTGAGAAAGCCGTTGGCCAAATTGGATTTGATCAAACAGCGGCAGATTATTGTTCAATGCTTTTCACTGGAGTCTTTCAAAGACAATCGAAAGCAGATTTTCAAATTACTAAGCCAATTAAAGAATCCGTTTCGCAAAATCAGACGACTTAGGACAAATGAGTTGCTTTGGAATAGCTGGAAGTCCTTACTTGTGTTTTTATCAAACTCGGTTCAAATTGCAAAGCTTTTGAGATTATACTTTGGATCGTTGAGCATAGAGACCTCAGTCGATCACAAATTCACAACTTTATTAGAGGATGATGTTTTCGAGTTTCAAAAACTCTCCGAAACCATACTTCTGATAATTGAGTTACAATCGTCAGCGGAGGAGGGGAAGGTCAGGGTTTTGGGTGGAGTCGATGAAGAGATTGACGGATTGAGGGTAATTTACAACGACTTGGAGTCGATTTTGCAAGCATGCACACAAGCGTTGATGTCTAGTCATAACCAGAGCTTCAACACTGTTTATATACCACAATTGGGATTTTTAATCTCCGTTGATATCGCAGACCATGCACTGGGGGCGGCATTAGAATGGGATCAAGTGTTTGCGACACCCTCGAATGCTTATTATAAGTGCGACAAAGTGCAAGAGTTGGATGAAAAGTATGGAGATATTCACACTCTCATCAATGATAGAGAAATTGAGATTATTCAAGGGTTACAGGAAGAAGTGTTAACCTATGAAGCTAAGATACTCAAAGTTATTGACGGTCTTGTGGAGTTAGATTGCTTGTGTTCCCTTGCTGAAGCGTCAGCATCACCTAACTTCAACTATCCCACATTAACTAATGGGTTGGAGCTACAGATAAAAGATGGCAGACATGTGTTGTTAGAGTCACTTCTGAAAGTGGTTGTTCCCAATGATGCTATTTATGAAGAAAAAGAACGAATGATTGTATTAACAGGCGCCAATTTTTCTGGAAAATCAATCTTCTTGAGTCAAGTTGCATTGAATGTTGTGCTTGCACAAATTGGTTGTGCAATTCCTGCATCATCTGCGGTCATTGGTATAGTTGATAAATTGCTAACAAGAATTCTGTCCAGAGAATCTTTAGAAAAACGCCAAAGTACGTTTGCAATAGATATAAATCAGCTTTCAAAGTGTATCAATCTTGAAACAGAAAGGTCATTGGTTATCATTGATGAATTTGGGAAGGGTAGTGATTCCATTGACTCACCAGCGCTCTTAGGGGGCACTTTGACTTATTTTGCTTCACGAAGTGATTGCCCACGTTGCATACTATCGACACATTTCTTGGAGCTTTTCAGAGGTAATTTGATTGTTGATAGAGTGCGTTCAGAGAGGGTCAAGTTCTTGTGTACACAAGTTGTATTGACTGATGGAGAAGCAAAAGCCGCCGATATCACCTATTTATACAGAATTGTCGCAGGAGTGTGCGACAACAGCCATGGCATTCATTGTGCCAAGGTATGTAGGATCCCATCATCTATCATTGCACGAGCAGAAGAGATCGCACGTAAGCTCGATGCGGGAAAAGATTTGGTCAATGAAATGACGTTATTAACAGCACATGAAGAGCAAAACTATTCGATAGCTAGAGATGTTGTTATGAAGTTTTTGGCATTAGATTTCAGCGACTCAGTTCTAGTTACGTTTGATCTTTCAGAATTTGATGCTATTTTTTAATTGCTTATCAACTTGGCTGCTAAAGATTCAAGGTCCTCCAAAGTCTCTGGCTCATCAATTTCAATAAAGTCATCCTTCTTTTGTTTCTTGATTTCTGGCTCATCTTTGAACCAAGTGTTATCTCTGCCTGATGTCTTCTTGTCACCAAATTCCATATCGCGCTCCAAGTCTGGAACATCTTCCTCCCTTTCTGAATAATACTCTCCCTCTTCCCTCAATCTTCTTTCTGCTTCCTTTCTTTTCCTCTTTTTCTCTTGACGTTTTTGTCTTTCGACTTCTTTATCGGCAGCATCTGTTACCTTCATCAACTTCTGCTCCTTTGTAAGGAAATCCTCCTTCTGTTTCTTGGCATCTCCTGCTTTGATGAAGTCTTCTTCTCCTTCCAATTCATATATTGGATGCGCAACACCGTCATCATCAAACTTCAACTTGGTCGGATTGCCCTTGTTAGCTAGTGACGCCTTTCTAGAAAGCGCCTTTCTCTCCAGTCGTTTAGACGCTGGTAACAGTAAATCGGGCAATTCTTCATCCTTTAGCTCATGATTTTGTCTCTTTACAGTCATGAAATCTTCATCGTCATCGTCGTTCTCCATCTTTCCATTTACCTTGCTGTTGGTTAAGTTCAAGTAATGGTCTGACAAGATGGTTTGATTTTTTCTCTCAAACATCCGATCGTACTTGGTTTTGATCTTGGACGGTTTCTCCTTGATCTCACCATCAGCGTCACTTTTCGACAAAGCGAGTAACATTCTCGACTCGTTCTTCTTCTCCTTACTTGCAGAGCCTCCTTTAATTTTGATCTTGGGCGCCCCAGGAAGACCTAATGAAGCCGCATAAGCTTCAGCAGGCAACGACTCCACATCGAAAACTTCCTTGTCCTTTTGAATATACACCGATTTGAAATAAGCAATAAATGCCCTTTGCCCTAAATTCTTCATCACTGGATCCTTAAAACACAAAGACTGTAATTGTGGTCTAATTGACTTTTTGCTTTTTTGTTTGATATTCATCAATTTCGGTTCGATGTTATGAATCTTGAGTCTTTGCAAAAATGCGTCTTCTTCACTTGGGGTAAGCATTAGCAAAGATTTACCTTGTCTCCCAAATCTTGCCGACCTTCCTACACGATGTACGTATGTTGCAACATCTTCGGGACAATCAACTTGAATAACCCAGTCTATTGCAGGAAAATCCAATCCTCTTGCAACGATATCAGTGGCAAAAAGGCATACATGCTGAGCTTGAGCAAATTTCATGGTTGTTTCCAAACGTGATGTTTGCTTATTACGTCCATAAAGCTTCAAAAGGGAAATACCTGGTTGAAGGGTACGAAATGTTTCGTAGGTGTATTGCACCTGCTTTGACGACGAGAAAAACACCAAAATCTTACTTTTCAAATGTGATTTGATAAATGACCACAAGACATCCAATTTTTCATCCAAGGGTACTCTGACATAGTATTGATCTAATGATTCAGGGATGGTTGAAACATCTTTATCAGAAGAAGTACCTATTCTTTTTGGATTTGTCAACGACAATCTGGCCAAATCTTGAACACTATCGGTAGTAGTGGCTGAGAATAACAACGTTTGTCGTGTTGGTGGCAAATGTTTTACAATGTTGTCAATTTGCTTTTTGAATCCCATATCAAGGCATCTATCAGCCTCATCTAAGACCAACACCTGCAAGTTAGATGTTTCCATCCCCACAGCTTCATTTAAATGCTGTGATATCCGTCCAGGTGTGCCTACCAATATGTTCATCCGGGATATTCTTTCCTTCTCGTATTGTACATCTTTTCCACCGGTAACCAAACCAGCGGAGAATGAATTGTATTTCCCAATCTTGGCCAATACTTCAAAAATCTGAACCGCAAGTTCTCTCGTTGGTGATACTATCAAAGCTGCTAATCCGTCATACTCAGTAATGTCATTTTTTATCAAAATTTCAATTACAGGAATCAAAAAGGCTAGTGTTTTACCTGATCCTGTTCTAGCAGTTCCCATCAAATCATGCCCTTTCAAAGCTATTGGAATAGTCTTTTTCTGAATATCTGTCAATGAAATAAAGGAGGATTCCTTAAGACCTCGTAGTGTATTCTGAGTAATTGGAAGGTCACTAAATTGTTGCATCGCATCTTCATCTATATTGGGATTGTAGTTTTCAATTCTTTCTTTGAGTTGCTTGAGTTCTTCTTCTTCCTTTTGACGTCTTTCTTTTCTCCCTTCACGTTTGTGGGCCTTTAAACCCGCTTTGGCATGGCTCTTCTTCATGTTCAGGTCTCTTCACGCTGGGTGATTTACAGGTGTAGGAGAATAACTCTAATTTTTTTTCTTATTTTGATACTCTCTTTGTGTACTAAAATTTCACCATCTCATCGCCAACCACCAAGCTCATTACATTCACTACGTTAACCTACTTACATAGGCGGTGCGTCCTGGTCATTGTTTCCAATGACATCAGATACACACACGCACACACACACACACACACACACACACACACACACACACACACACACACACACACACGCACACACACACACGCACGCACGCACATACGCATACACCTTAAAAGTCAAGGATTCGCGAATATTGCCAGCATAAATCACCATATTTATCCCGCGAACGTGCATCCAAAACATCAGTACATACTTTGCCTTCATTTATTCCATACTTTTTCAAAATACTCAGTATGAGTTCGGGTGCAGTGATATTCTTCAAACCAAAACTTCTGTCGCTTATTTCAACTTGTATGAGCAACCCTTTAAAGCTACCGTGTAAGAAAACGTTGGACGTCCTGATACACAAGTTACCATTCTCTAATTCGTAAATTTGGCCGCCGTCTCCCTTGATCATTTGCTTCTGGGTCCATAAACTTTGCAACTTCTGGTTAGCAAGAATATCGAATGGATCGTTAAGCCCGGTCGTTGCACCCAAATCTAAATGGGTATCTGGAATACATTCTGTTTGCAAACCGAGTTCCGTTGCCTCTTCTCGTATCGTGCTACTGAATACACCTACAGACCTTCCGTTTATTAGGGTAAGTGTACTCCCAGGTAAATATGAAGGTGATAGCGTGTACATGAACTTGGACTCGGTGCTCAGGGATTCCTGATGAGCAACTTCATTCGGAATTGCATACTGATTGTTTTTGAAAATCCGAAATGCAAAATTCCACTTACCTTTTTTCATGGGTAGGTCGTTGGCGAGTTGATCTTGGAATTGTATTATTGTATCTGGAGTCGCATTGCGAACTAGTATGACACTGAAGAAGTTAGTAGGATAACTAAAGTAGCATCGTTGCATCCAAATTATCAAAATACATACGCTGACACCATTTGGGGGGGAATTCACTGTCGATAGTTTGTTGGAGACGTTGTGTTGGTTAGGATGTGTTGATCAACGAGAAAATGTAGAAAAACCCATTCTTTAAATTTGTGTCATCATCAATGAAAAAAAAAAGTACTTGTGTAACCATGGGCGGTCCCGATGATGATGATTTATATGTAACTACTGG
>OGTJ01000267.1_pt1 | contig 12756 bp, 8 predicted proteins | sample 1574611 | NCBI WGS metagenome assembly OGTJ01 (sample SAMN03295858, study PRJEB24534) | human gut metagenome | isolation source: fecal sample 1 from infant 9 | host: Homo sapiens | place: USA: Pittsburgh, PA | collected 2014-07
TTGCTGCTGTTGCAAGAACTGCACCTGGTGCGGAAGAAACTGGTGAGACTGCTCCGCAAGGTGAAGGTGCAGGTGAGACTGCTCTGCAAAGTGAAGGTGCAGGTGAGACTGCTCTGCAAAGTGAAGGTGCAGGTGAGGCTGCTCCACAAGGCGAAGGTGCAGGTGAGGCTGCTCCACAAGGTGAAGGTGCAGGTGAAAACCAGATTACCCAACAAGGAGAAGGAGAAGAATATGTTCCACAAGATGTGGTTCAAACACTTACAATATCATCGACAATCTATGTAACCAGTGGTGGTGAATCAACAACAATTTCATCCACAGGTGAAATTGATAACCCAACAAAGAGTGTTGGTAGTGCTAATAGTATCATTAGTATTGATGAAACAACGCAATCAGCTGAATCCATCAATGCGGGGCATAAACTTTCATGTGGAGTTTACTTGAGTTTGATGGTTACTACATCTATGTTTGTTTTATTCCTGATTTGATGATCTTCATTCTTCGGTTTTGGGCCCTACTGTCAACTCCAAGTTTTGTTTTTGTGTGTTACTTTGTTATTATTTACGGTTTTTGACAACACAGAAGCTTCGTGATAAAATGTGAGAGAGAAGATTAAAATCGGATCACAAATTGTTTGATGTTGAAGTGTTGTTGTCAACTTTATTATCATGTTGTTTTTAATTTTTTGTTTTTTTATATTGTATTGGCATCGCCATAATATACCTCCTTTTTTATGTATTTTAATTTGAAAAGTTTTTTGTATTTGAGAGAGATAATAAAGCGTAGAAGGATTCAGAGGATGATGATTGGTTATGAGTCGAAGTTCAACCAACAGTACAATAGGATTCCGTTGATAAAAAAATTGTGGATTGTGCGAAAGAGTGGTCTAGACTCTTCTTTTGCCTCTAATTTTGTTTTTTTTTCCCACAAACACAAAAGAAGTCTCTATGTATTGGGTATTTTGCAATTTCATGTTTTCTGTGTGTTGACTAAATCAAATAGGGAGCAAATGAATTGTGTTCAGGCGTTGAAGCAGAAACTGCAATCTCAAGTTCCGCTAATATCCATCCCACGTGGGGGAGGTTAAATAGAAATGTAGGTGGAACTGGTTCCTTGTCGTGATTTTCCTCTATCTATGCCATGAATATCTAAAAATAGAATTTTATTAGAATCAAGTTATAAGTCAAAAGTATTACAGTAAAGAGCAATCGTAGCACACTGGGGTGGTATTGTACAAGTTAGTCACTCTTTCAGTTGATCCTATTTCAAAAAAATTAGAGCAACATATTTGAGATGTATAACATTTGTTGACTAAGAATAGGTGCAAAAAAAAAAACGAAGTCATTTGAATACATTGTCTCTGAAAAAGAGAAGAAATACATGAGTCTATAAAGCCTCATTTACATTCTATTGTACCAACTACTTCCTTTGTTTTTAGTCTGTACGGTTGTCTGTATATACAACTCAAATGGCTGTAGCTTTGTAGTATGTGTTGTGTGTCGTAAACACAGTGACGCATTGAAATTAGAAACAAAAAAAGCATGACTCAGAAATTTACGACATTTGTGTGAGGGGGGTGATGTTGAGATTTTTGTACCCAAGTACGCTACTAACTATTGTTGCGTTTTTGTGTGTGTGTGCGTGTGTAGCCAAAAATAGAGTTTTCCAATAAACAACACACACACGCGTATCTTCTTCATTATCAATCTCGGGTGACACGTATTGAACATGAGGAAAAGAAATCATACTTACGTTTTGTAGATATACAAGTTACAGCGCACCGTTTGATAGATTAAATCTGTTTTGTTGAGAAAAGTGGATGCTTTTCTTTTACACTCTGACGTTCCTATAATATTTGTGTGCTGTGTGTAGATCTAGACTTTTGCAGTTGCCATTGTGTGTGGGGGCTGTTTATGAAACATTGACTCGTATGACGACGACTCTGAATGGCATGAGTTAGATGAATGAACACATAGACAGTGTGTAATTTCTCTTTGAAACAGGACTTGACATCGTTTAGTTCTAATTAACACACACGTAAAACTACTATGATAGGCTGTGTGTTAAACGTAAAGCAACACCCCAGTGATAAAGAGCAAACAAGTCACCTCTAATTAACCTTTCATCATTGAAAGATAATCATCTACAGCTACTACTACGGCCACTTACTCTTGTCTACGTTTGCAAGCACAACTAATTATCAATAGAAGATATCTACATAGTAATACTCTCATTACACACATTAACACACTAAATTATTGGTGGTACACTAAAATCAACACACTACACAACACAATAGAACAGAGAAGGAAAAAAAAAAAAAAAGAGAAAAACTCTACAGACACACTAGACACCAATACACCACACACACCACACACACTACACGCACCACATCTTACAAACGACACTGTAGCACTACACACACCCTACCTTACCTCATTGCTTCATCTAATCAGCTAAAGATTTAGTTTGTTTGGTTGTCGCAGAACACGTAGTTCATTGTACTAGTCTGTTATCACTCGTCACACACACAAACACACACACCCTTTTCATCTATACAAGATCACCCAGATTTCATCACGTTCACATATTTAGTGCGTCTCATACAGCTTACACTCATGAGTCATTCCCAGTCTCCAAATAACAGAGGGTCCATTTTTGGGTGGGCAAAGAGTTTGAAACGTTCAAACTTATTATCCAACGAGTCAGTCAATGAGATTAGTGATAACGACTCTATCTCAAGATCACCTACTAAAGGTGGTTATATATCACCTCACCAACAGCACAGTCCGTTGAATATACCCAATGCTCATGCTCATAATAGCCACATGAATTCTGACTCTCAAAACTCGTTCAGTAGTTATCAGAACCAGAATCAGAACCAACATCAACTTCACCAAAACCACCAGATTCAGAATCATGGGGGAAACTTTTTTGGATCTTCACCAGCAGGTTCCAGTCACCATTCAGATTTTTTGCGTCCTTTGCTCAACCATAAATCAAGATCAACTAATAATGTGTCACGAGTAAGAAGTAACTCGTTGAACCAGTCCGAAAGTAGCATACGCCAGCATCGAGACTCATTTATGCAGACAAATGCGCTTGTTGATGAAAATTCAAAATATTTTGGTGTGCCCTTACAACAAGCTTTAAATGAAGCATCAGCAAAAATATCTATACTCACTGGGGATCAATCTGATGGCTTACAATATGGTCAAATCCCCATTGTGGTTGCCAAGTGCGGGGTGTTTTTAAAGAAGAATGGTTTAACTGTGGAAGGTATATTCAGAGTAGGTGGATCTTCAAAGAGAATCAAGGACTTGCAAGTTATCTTCAATACGCCACCTTCGTTTGGTAAACAATTGAATTGGGATGGATACACGGTACATGATGCTGCATCCATTTTACGAAGATACTTGAATGCCCTTCCAGAACCACTCATTCCATTAAACATGTATGATGATTTTAGAGAACCATTGAGAAATCGAAAGAGAATAATTAGTTACATGCAATATAAAGCTGAGAATCCATCAAAGAGTCTTAAACAAGCAAGTTTGGAGGATGTAACCAATTCGTCTCAAATGTTGACTGAAGCTAATGTTGAAAAATTCAATGATAATAATACTGGCTCTGAATTCAGAGAGCGTAATGTTTCAACGATCTCATCACACCCAACGAGCTCTATTCAGCCTACTACTGAACAAGAACAGCAGCAACAACAACCACAACAGCAACAGGAGCAACAGCAGCAGCGACAACCACAACCACCGCCATCGCAACGACAACAACAACAACAGCAACAACAGCAACAACAGCAACAACAGCAACAACAGTTGCAAGAACAGTCCCAGCCACAGCCCCTGCAGCATGTGCTGTCACGACAACCCACAGATGAGGAAATTGAGCTCAAGAATAAGAAAAAATCCAAAAACTACAAGAAGCTCACACGAGACGTCCACGCAGCTATTGACGACTATAAACACTTGGTCAACGATTTGCCAATTGCTTCAAAACAGCTATTGTTTTATGTCTTGGACTTGTTGGCAATGGTACGAAACCACCTGAAAGAAAATTTAATGAGTTCGAGAAATTTGGCTGCTATTTTCCAACCACTGATTCTTTCACATCCAAACCACGATCTAGACCCTGATGAGTATGCTTTATCTCAGCTCGTTGTGGAGTTTTTGATCCACTATGCCTACAAGCTTTTACCAACACATACGCCAAAATCAACAACGATAGGGACCAACGAGGATGTAGTTGCCATTGAGCCACCACATGCGCCACAGAGTACAGTCACTTCTACAAGCACAACTCCGTTGGAGAGTGCAACATCGTTATCCAAGAATGATCTTCTGCTGAAGGAACCAGTGGTACTGGCGCAACCTGCTCCTCCTCCATTCAATCGCCGATACTCTAAAAGTTTGAGTTCGGCCGGAAATCATGAAGATTTGGTAGTTGGTTATCAGCATAATGTTACTGGCTCAATTCCGTTTGAATCGGATGTTGACTATGAGATATCAGATGAGAATGACATTGGTTCTGATGTCGAAGAGTCATATTTTCATCTGTCCAGGTTAGCCAATGCTGCAAGTCCAACGAGAAGTAATTTTGATGATGAGGTGAGCGGCGCTCAACCGAAAGTGTCCAATAACGGTACTACTGAAGAGCCTGTCATTATAGTTACTACCCCAAGCTCGGGGCCCACCGCCAACACCGCCAAAGTGGACTAGTTCTATAGGTTATTTTTTTGTTCAATGTAAGTGTTATGTAATGTATTTTGTAAATTTTGCTTTTGTGTAAACAATTTTTTTCAAACTTGAAGAAAACACAATTGAAATTTTTCTGCAGTGGAAGGGCAGATTGAAACTAAGAGTAACCAATGTCAGACGTGGAAGCAAATAGCCCATCAAAGTTGAAGGAAGAGATTGATGACTTGTTTGGTGATGATGAAAATATTGAGGTAGAGGAGGAAGATGAAACACCAAAAGATAATGAGACGTATTTGAAAAGCGAAACGGAAGATATCCCTTTTGGACAAGGAGAATATGATCAATCGGGTAGTGATCGAGATGACTACGATGAAGATAATTCAGAAAAGAATATCCTTGAACTATCACTTCCTCGTCACGCGGTATCGCTGATGACAGAAGGTACTCAACTTTTGAAAACGCCAATGCATTTGAACATTGACCCGCATCCGTTTGACCCCATTACGTTTAAAGAAGAAGTGGAAACTAACGAACTTGAGAGGGTGGAAAAGGGACTAACATCGAAACAAATATATAATGAGAAATTGGCTGAAAAATTGATTAATGAAACTACTGTGAGATGGAGGTATCACAATTCAGGAAACGATGAAATTGTAAAACAATCAAATGCCCATTTCGTGCAATGGGACGATGGGACAATAAGTTTGAAAATTGGAAATGAAATGTTTGATGTAAAGACATTGCCAGTTGCCGATAACTACTTGGTGAAATCGTACAAGACCGCAGAGATTTTGCAAACTGACTCTATTGTCGAAAACACTATCAACTTGTTGCCAGCATCGAGTGATTCCATACACAAGAGACTTACCCAAGTAATGAAGAATATTCATTTTAAAGACAAGATCCTCAACACTACTACCGAAGACGATCCATTAAAGAAGCAAAGAATAGCTGATGAAAATGAACGGAAAAGGATGAAGATGAAGAGACAATTGGAGAGTAGGAGGAGACTAGAGGAGGAAAAATTCGAAAGAGGAGAGAGCCCAGCAATGGGAGTCAGAGAGAGCTCGTATGCTCGATTTGCTAGAACTTACGGCGATGAAGATGATAATGACGGTATCGATGGTGAAGAGTATGACGAGGAGGATGATTTTGTTGCTGGTGATGAAGAAGAGCTTGAGCAGTATGATGATGAGGATGAAGAGGAGGGAGAGGGGGGGGATGATAATGAGGATGAGGAGTTTGAGAAAGGTGCTGAGAGGTTACGTAAATTGAAAGAGGAGGGACAAGCAAAGTATAGAGAAAGTTCAGCCGAGGAAGAAACTAGAAAGAGAAGGAGAATCATTGAAAGTGATGAGGATGAATAGATTATGTGTAATAGCTAAACCCCCAATTATCTCGTGATTGGTGCATATATGTGTTGTGTGTATAATTGCGCGTGTTGAACGAAAAAGCAAAAAAAAAAAAAAAAGAATGTGTCAACATTTTGTGGAGTTTGGACCGGCCAAAATGTTGAAACCGACAAGATTGTTACTACTAGGTGCACCTGGTTCAGGAAAAGGTACCATTTCAAAGCGACTTTTGAAAAAGTCTCCTCAATTGCACTACATTTCATCTGGTGATGTGTTGAGATCTCAGATTGCCAACAGGACAGAAATTGGTCTCAAGGCGGAAAAATATTTGAAAAATGGAGCATTGGTGCCGGACCCAGTAATGGTGCGATTGATTACACACCAGTTGCAGACTCATAACTGGATGGATCATGATGCAAGTTGGTTATTGGATGGGTTCCCGCGTACCAGTAACCAAGCTGACCAATTGAACGACGTTTTGGATAAATACAATTCAAATTTGACCTTGGTTGTTGAATTAGATGTTGATCAAAAGATCATCTTGCATAGAATAGAGTCAAGGTATGTCCATTTGCCAAGTGGTAGAATATACAGTTTGGATTATAATCCTCCAAATGTACCGTTTAAAGATGATGTGACTGGAGAGCCTTTGGTTAAAAGAGAAGATGACAATGCTGAAGTTTTCCAAAAACGATTGGACAAATATAATGAGAAGATTGGAGATTTGCGCGAGTTTTATCAAGAGCTAGGGGTATGGAGAGTTGTTTCGGGAAATACTAGTGACATTATCTATCCTCAAGTTGAAAAGTTGGTAACTGGGTAGAGAGTTGTGGGCGCTACCTCCTCTGTATAGATGCGATTAGAGCAAAACTAAAAAATTCACGTACAAATATGTAGTAAAACTACCTTCCTTTCAATGAAGTTCTATATTGATGATCTACCTGTGTTGTTTCCTTATCCAAGGATATATCCAGAGCAGTATGCTTATATGAGTGATATCAAAAAGACTCTTGATGTTGGTGGGAACTGTATTCTAGAGATGCCTTCAGGTACGGGCAAAACCATCTCATTATTATCATTAACCGTTGCATATCAAATGCACTATCCAGAACATAGAAAGATTGTATATTGCTCACGTACAATGTCCGAGATTGAAAAGGCTTTGATTGAGTTGCACAAATTGATGGAGTTTAGAGCAAGTGAATTGGGGTACGTTGAGGATTTCCGTGGATTGGGATTAACAAGTAGAAAGAATCTTTGTTTGAATCCATTGATATCGAGGGAAAAGAAAGGTAACGTTGTTGATGAAATGTGTCGACGCGTTACTAATGGACAATTAAAGGAAAAGATTGAAAAGGGTGTTGTTACTGAAGAAGATCAAATACAGGATCCTGCAAAATATAGCCTATGTTCATTTCATGAAAAATTGTACGATTTAGACCCTCATGACCTTATTCCACAAGGTGTTTATTCATTTGACGCGTTGATTAGGTATTGCAAAGAGATGGGCACGTGTCCGTACTTTACTGTGCGTAGAATGATTCCATTTTGCAATATAATTATTTATTCATATCATTATTTATTGGATCCAAAGATTGCTGACCGTGTGTCACGGGAGTTATCTAAGGATAGTATAATCATTTTCGACGAGGCGCACAATATCGATAACGTTTGTATTGAGTCTTTGTCATTGGATTTGACTGAAGATGTATTGAAACGAGCCACACGAGGAGCAAACAAGTTGGCAGATGCAGTTGAAGACATGAAGGCACAGGATAGCGAAAAGCTACAAAATGAGTATGAGCAATTGGTGGAAGGGTTGCGTCAAGCTGAGGTTGAACGAGAGCAAGAGATGTTTATGTCAAATCCAATCCTACCGCAAGATTTATTGGATGAAGCAATACCGGGAAATATTAGAAAAGGTGAACATTTTGTGGCATTTTTGAAACGGTTTATCGAGTATTTAAAAACAAGGATGAAGGTTTTGCATGTTATTAGTGAGACTCCAACTAGTTTTTTGCAACATTTGAAGGAGTTGACTTACATTGATAAAAAACCATTGAAGTTTTGTTCTGAAAGGTTATCGTTATTGGTAAAGACTTTGGAGCTTACCGAGATTGAAGATTTCAATGCCTTGAAGGATATTGCTACGTTTGCCACTTTGGTGTCTACATATGATACTGGGTTCCAATTGATTTTAGAGCCATTCGAAACGGAGGGAAGTACAGTGCCCAATCCCATGCTACATTTTACTTGTCTTGATGCATCTATTGCGATCAAACCGGTATTTGAAAGGTTTTCGTCGGTGATTATCACCTCGGGTACCATTTCCCCCTTGGATATGTATCCGAAAATGCTAAATTTTCAAACCGTGATACAAGAGTCATATGCAATGACATTGGCTAGAAGGTCTTTTTTGCCAATGATCGTAACTAAGGGATCCGATCAGGTGTCTATATCTTCCAGGTTTGAAATTCGAAATGATCCTTCAGTGGTGAGAAACTATGGCTCGCTTTTGATTGAATTTGCCAAAATCACTCCTGATGGTATGGTGGTTTTTTTCCCATCGTATCTCTACATGGAGTCCATCATTTCCATGTGGCAAACCATGGGTGTTTTGGACGAGGTGTGGAAGCATAAACTTATCTTGGTCGAAACTCCTGATGCACAGGAAACTTCGTTGGCGTTGGAAACGTATAGGAAAGCTTGCTCAAATGGTAGAGGTGCTGTTTTGTTATCCGTTGCGCGTGGAAAAGTTTCTGAAGGAATTGATTTTGATCATCATTATGGAAGAACAGTATTGATGATTGGTATTCCATTCCAATATACTGAATCGAGGATTTTAAAAGCGAGGTTGGAGTTTATGAGGGACCATTTTCAAATCAAAGAGAATGATTTCCTTTCTTTCGATGCTATGCGACATGCTGCACAATGTTTGGGGAGAGTTTTGCGAGGTAAGGATGATTATGGTATTATGGTGTTGGCTGATCGACGGTTTGCGAGAAAGAAGGCTCAATTGCCGAAATGGATTGCTCAAGCGTTGAATGATTCCGACACGAACTTGTCTACTGATATGGCATTGGCTACTGCCAAGAAGTTTTTGCGGAGTTTGGCACAGCCAACTAATCCAAAGGATCAGGAGGGTGTGTCGGTGTGGGATATTGATCAGCTTGAGGCATATCAAAAACAGTATAATCAAGGGTGCGTGAAGGATAAGGAGGAGACCGAAAAGAATGGGAAGATTGAAGAAATGGGTGAAGAATTTATGGATATAGATGATGAGGATATAGATTTGTTGTAAGAAAAACCTCAATATGAAATTCTTTTCTTCAAGTAACGCGAAAGAATCAGTAGAATTAATGCCTTTGGTGTTGGAGATTACAAGCACCAACTTGAAAGCAGGATATGCTGATTCCACTCAACCGGATGTACTTCCCGTTAAATACCATGCACAACTGCGACTATTCCCACCTGAGTTCCATCTCAATGAACATTCGATAACCCAGAATCAAAAGGATGAAATTGTTGAAAATCTTTTACCTCAATATCGACAAAAAGCCAAGGAGTATGAAACGATGTTGGGCCATTTCCTACCATTGAAAGATGAATCATTCCCTGTGCAAATTATCCGCAAGCTTGTCCATCAGATTTTGTTTCAATACCTGTTGACGGATGATTTGGCATTTGTTGTTGACCACGATTTCTCAGACATCTTGAAACATGTGATACATGACATCTTGCAAGGATTGAGAGTACGAAAAGTGGTGTTTCTTCCATGTTCAGTGTTGGCTGCAATTGGCGCAAATGAGACAGATGCGTTGGTAGTTTATTTTACCATGGAGTGTGTGAAACTTTACGTGGTGAGCGATTTGCGAGAAATTGCCATTTTAGAGGATTCAAGAGTCAACTTACTAAATAAAAACAGGCACCACGATACCATTCAGGAACTTATTGATGAAGTAGTTTCAAAATCGCCAATCGATCTAAGAAGAAAACTACGAGAAACGACAATAATGTTGAGTGAAGATAGCAATGAGTATATTCAAATCGATCCAACTCCTGAAAAGCAACACTTCCAATCTCGACAAAGTGTGGGCTGCTGGGTGGCTTGTGCTTTGTATGCAACTAGTCACAAATCAGGTGCTGTAGATGTTGTTAAAGATTAAATCCAAGTTGGCATCTCCCATCAATGATTCCTTGACTTCAACATCCTCCTCATTGTGAACAAACTTTGACCAACAATCATTCGGTGACCACCATGAATTTTTTTTTGCATCGTCACCATTATTTTCGAATTCGTATTCCATGATATTGTACAAGGCTATTTCATCTTGGTCTTTTGCTTCTTGTGAATCTAAAGGGAACGATTTTGGGGTTTGGGCAATGGGAATATTTTTCAAGTTGAGGTCGCCGAATTTGTTCAATGGTCGTGACATGTGGGGCTGAATTGGGACATGAACCACTGGATAATTTGTTTCATCAAGAAGCGTGGGGAAATAAATCTCCTCTTCGTCCACTACCTCCTCTTCATCATTATCAAGTATTGGTGACGTTTCATAAAACTCATCAGCACTGGAAACACTTGCTGGTTTGTGATCTCCTTTTGCAGCTGGTTGCTCTTCTTCAACTCGCGTCGCTGTTTTCATCGTTTGTCTTGCATTTATGGTGGATTCAATACGGTTTTGTTGATAAGTGTTGGAATTGATTTTTGTAAATGGAAATTGAATATCGGTTGATTTCAAGGTATTATCGTTTTGGTAACCATCTTCTCCTTCTTCTCTATTCTGATCATTAATTACTACACTCTGATCATCCAGGTGGATGTTCTCCTTGAATGACATTGTTGGTGGTGGTGGTCAAGAAAGAGAAAAAAGTGTTGCAAAAAAAACAAAATCCAAAGAAATGAGAACGAGATAGATGGAAAATACGCGCCTGTGTAAGTGAGAGAGAGAGAGAGAGAGAGAGTGTGTGTGTGTGTGTGTGTGTGTGTGTGTGTTGAATTGTGTGATGTGGATGTATGGTATTAGTGTGTTACTATTACTTACCTAACGAAGTTATAGTCAAAGTTTGCATTTGGCCCAACAAATCATCAATCTTACCATCCAACACTCCATTCGCATATTCATCTCTAGAGTTGGGGTCCAAATATTGTTGGATCTGTGCCAATCTTGAGTACCCTTCAGTACAGAACCGCAATTGAACTTTGACCAAACTTTCAAATGATGGATCATAAAATGGAACTCGAAGGGCAATCAATTGAGGTAATTCGTTCTTTAGTTGTTCGTTCAAATCTTCGTAAATATCTTTAGCTACCGCCAATTCCTTCTCGACTCTGGGTAACTTGGCTGCATCCTTTGCTGGTTTATCAATAAGCCTTCGCACTTTTGATTTGCATTGCTCGTAATCAGTCTTTTTATGAGCTCGTTTCTTAATTGCCTCATCAATCTCAACAAAGTAATGGGCGAACTTGGTAATTGGGTCCAAAACTGTTTCTCTAAACGGTCCATCCAATTGTTTTACAGTCTCTTCATCAAAGTCTTGAACACATTGTTGGTAGTAGGTTCCAATAGAGGAATATGCTGACCCCCCTTGTTTTGATTCCTCGTAAAGGTTAGATACAATTTCGGCAATGACCACTTGCGACCTAGTAACTGCTCTAATGTTGTCCAAATAACTCTTTGATGATTTTTGTAACCTTTCACCAGCCGATTTCAATGTTTTGTATCTTCGCTCCTCGACATCGAAATCTTTGTCCATTACTTTGTCTACTGTCTTGACAGTAACCGAAGCACCGGCCCTATTGATCGCCTTTTTGAATCCTCCCCAAGACATTGTTTGTAAGTTTGTAAGTTTGTGAGTTTGTGAGTTTGTGAGTATGTGAGCTTGTCGGTGGTGTCGGGAACAATTTCTTTATGACCAAAAAAATCAACAACATCAACAACTTTTTGCGCAATGATTCTTTTTTTTATGGCAACTATACAAACAAAATATGAGCCAAGAAGAAAGCAAGAGAGATCATAATGATGATGATGATGGTACATCACAAGCAGATCAGCTGAAGACTACAGATGCCAGTTCTCGAGAGGAGAAGATCGAACAGATTGAAAAGTACAAACAAGAGTCTACTTTGCTTATACACAATATAAAACAGCTACAGCAATTAAACAACAGATTAAATAACGACCTAGTGTATATTCAAGATTATGTTAGCAAACTAATAAAACAATGAGATGTATAGCAAAAAATGGATGGCACATCTGATAGTAGTTTTCTTCAAATAGAATAAGGGAATTAATAAAGAACATTATTTCCATTTTTCTCGTTACAAGTCCTTTTCAAATTTGTCCCTAAATGTCCCGAAAAGGATTGACGTAAAACAAATTTTGCAACCATTTCCACATTGCAGCTCTCTATGGCAGCGAGGCAGAAACGCTAAAACAGGAGCCAAAAAATCATTGAATAACAACTTTCATTTTGTTTAAATTAGCAATAGTTTGGGTATCCACTTCGCGTAAGAATACCTCGAAAAATATCCAAGCATCAAAGCCGCAGAAAATGGAAATTCTATGCCAACTCATTGCATTTAAATCCTGAAACTTGACTCAGGTGAACTGGAAGCGATTTCACCTCCACCGGCCAAGCAAATGATTGATGAGACTTGTCAGCCAGATTTTAGCAAAATGCGATCTTGA
>OGTJ01000270.1_pt1 | contig 12497 bp, 5 predicted proteins | sample 1574611 | NCBI WGS metagenome assembly OGTJ01 (sample SAMN03295858, study PRJEB24534) | human gut metagenome | isolation source: fecal sample 1 from infant 9 | host: Homo sapiens | place: USA: Pittsburgh, PA | collected 2014-07
TACGAATTTGCCGATTTGACAGACAAGCAAAATCCAAACTTTAGATATGCTCTTTAAGTTCGTTCGCGAAACTGTTTCTGCTCAAAAGTTAAGGTCGACTATGAATACATTACTTCAATTTCATGTAGGAACTACAGGTTCTGGGTAAAGATGGTTGTGTAGAAGCAATGGACGTAGTGCCCTCTGAATCTCGTCTTAATGAAAATCTTCGAAGATCACGCCTCACAAAATGGTCCAGAGTTTCTAAATCATCTATCGTATAACTATTTGTAAGAGCCTTTATACATCAAGTTGAAATTAGAGTTGTGGGGACAAGAATTTCAATGTTAACATGTTGTTCTCCAAGAAAAGTAAACATGTAAGTGAACTTCGAGCTCGCAGAAAAAAAAGCTTGTTTTTTAATCATTCCTGGCAGGGTATAGTCACGATTTGTAAACGCCAATTTGGCTCCGATTATAGTAATCAGTCATATTGGCTTCTAAAAAAAAAGGCAGAAAGTCATCAGGGAGACTTTCTACCATTATTTCAAAGGTTGAAATTGGGGTCAGAGTCAATTGAGGAAGCTTGATATCTATGATTTAGAAGGGTTTAGTCGCAAAAACTAAAACTTTAAAATAAGCTTCTTTTCCGTTTGATAGCCGATCCACTACAACATGGCCTCTCAATTTGCGGGAAGCGTATAACGATATTAGCTTCTGTGCAAATATAAAGTCAGGTTGACTTGTTTAAGGAAATGATTTTGCACCTACGATATCTTGGGGATATAACCAAAACCAAATATTATACTCAAAAAGTAGAATGAAAGGGAAAGTGGAATCTCATTCATCGGTTGATCCAACAGTTTCATTAACTAAGGAGGACTTGGATGACAAGAGCAAACATGTCTTGACTACGATCGTGTCGCCTGGTGGAAAGGAAATCGAAATCACCAATAATGTTGATGTTGCTATGGAATTTGCAATCCAACACAAGGGTGAATTTAAGCAGTTGGATCCTGTCACCGACAAAAGACTTTTACGGAAAATCGACATGTATTTACTTCCTATTTTGTGTTTGTTGTATTGCTTCCAGTTTATGGATAAATTAACTACAAGCTATAGTGCAATTTTGGGATTGAGAGAAGAGTTGGGTATGGTCGGAGATATGTATAGTTGGACAGGAACTTCATTTTACATTGGATACTTGTTCTTCGAATTTCCTGCGTCATTATTACTTCAAAGGTTTCCCGTCACTAAAACCGTTGGTGCGTTTATAATCACCTGGGGCACGATTCTTGCATTGTGTTCTGTCCCTAGATACCCTGGCTTTATTGCCTTGCGAACAATCTTGGGAATGCTTGAGCTGTCGGTTACTCCAGCATTCGCCATCATTACGTCTCAATGGTACAAAAAAGACGAACAGTTTTTGAGAACCGCATGCTGGTTTGCGTCTAATGGGTTTGGAACAATCATTGGTCTGGCTATAGCCTATGGTTTGTATGGAAACCAAGACAGCTACAGTTTACCTGCTTGGAAATTGGTGTTTGTTGTAACTGGAGTTTTGACAATATTTTTGGGGATGCTTATCATTGTTCATGTCCCCGACACTCCGACAAGAGCGTGGTTCCTTTCTGAAGAGGAAAAGATTTTAGTAGTTGAAAGAATTAGGTCTAATCAGCAAGGATTCGGTAATCCACGTTTCAAGAAAGAGCAATTTGTTGAAGCCTTAACTGATCACCGCACATGGTTATTTTTCTTCTTTTCAGTGCTCCAGATGATTCCCAATGGTGGCATTACTAGTTTTGGAACTATATTGTTGAATGAACAATTTGGATTTGACACTGGAACGTCACTTTTGATGTATTTTCCTTCAGGAGTGGTTGAAGTCTTTGGGTGCATTGGATTTGCATGGGCCTCGAGATTTGTCAAGTCACGTATGGTAGTAGCAATTTTTTGTGGATGTATCACGGTAATGGCAGGCTCGTTGTTGGCATTTGCACCCACAAATGAAGGGAAACTCGCTGGACTTTACTTGTACGATCTTAGTATTGTTTGCTTCATTTGTATATTGTCGCAGGTCGCTTCATCCGTCGCTGGCCATACAAAAAAAGTTACTGTCAATGCTGTATTCTTAATTGGGTATTGTGTTGGAAATTTAATTGGTCCTCAAACATTTATTGAGAGTCAAGCTCCTGTTTACGTTGGTGCAAAGATCGCAATAGTTGTATGTGGTTCAGGAGCACTCGCTTGTTTGGTGGGAATTTACATTTCTTATTACGTGGAAAACAAGAGACGTGACGCATTACCTCCAGTTGATATGAGTCACTTTGAAAACTACGAGTTTGCCGACTTGACTGATAAAGAAAATCCAAACTTTAGATATGCGCTTTAAGTTTATAGCAAACATTCTATGAATACTCATGGTGCGGCTTGGGTTTCGAAAATCGTAAATCTTTTACTACTCTAAAAACCTGGTGAACCTCAGAAAAAACAGCATTTCACACATGATATGGAGAAAGAAGTATCTTTTGTACTTGAGGGCCTCGAGAACTCGACTTTGGTAACGGCCTCACCCGGATTGAAACAGCTAGAAAACCTTTTGCAAAAGCTACTTCCGGAAATCGAGCAGTTTCAAAACAATGGGATAGTGGCTCCGCGACTAAGAGAGCTCATCAACTTACAAGACAATTTTGCTTACAACATCACCGTTTGTCTAGTCAGAATATATGAAAAAGATTTACACAAAGATGATACGTTGTTATTAAATAGGCTTTTACAAGGACTATTGTTGTTGCATCCATCGTCAAAGAACATTTTCAATCGTGACCGAAACATGCGTTTGATTTTAGATTTGTTAGATGACTATAACAAAGACTTGGAGATTACAATATCTGTTATAACCACATTGATACATGTACTACTAAAGAATTACGAGAATTACCGCAGTTTTGAGAGAAACCGCGGGTGTTTGAAGTTGATTCGGCATTTGAAATTGGACTCAACAGACGTTATACCGGTAGATGATGTGCCACAGTCAAGCTCGGTGAAGAGAAACGGTGGTGCATATTCGCTTCAGCAGCATTTAAATTTCAAAGTCATTGAGTTTTTGATGTTTTATATGAGTGAGGAAATTGACAATCCAAACCCACACGATGTCGATATGAAGGCAGATTTATTTAGAGAGGTGTTTCCTGCGATTGACTCATTGATTGAAAGTTTGAACGAATTAAATAAGTTGTAAATATAGAGACTTTAGTTGCAATATCCTACTTGTAAACCCATCGATTCGTGGCAAACTTGTCTTGTAAATTATTTGTTGAATCCCCGTTTAGGAGTGTAAACTCGGTCATTTGTTTATATTTGGGTACTGAGCTGTTCGCCAAACTCTGAGCTGTATCGTATTTTCTTTGCCTAATTATTAGATCAGCTTCGTTCTCTTTATCTTCACCAACATCGTCCACTTGTAGTCCGATCAACCTTCTCTGGTTATTGCTTAATGGGAGATCCCAACACTGGTCTTGACCTTTCAATAACTTGGCTACTGATATAAGTATACTAACTAGTGGCCAAATCGTGATCAACTGTTCAGCAATATTGAAGTAAATGCTGCCCACAAATGTGTCAAAATTGAAGTGACTGTTGTACATCATTTGCTTATAAAGTGGCTGCGCTTTCAAGTTTATTTCATACAATATGGTAAACTTTCGAGCTAACGATTTGAATAACAATAAAACGATCAAATATAGTATGTTGCGCAACAATAACTTGGTGTAATATTCTAGATCCACTTGTCGCGACAATGCTTGTTTGACAATAGGGTTTTCCCAATCTCCAGTTGGGGAAGAACTGTTGTCATCCTCCATTTCATCCTCATCTTCGGTATCGTGCCGGTTCTGAGCCTGGTTGTCACTTGTTTTTAATTTGTTGCGGTAAAAATGAGGCATGTTATTCTTTATTGTTGCGTTGCTTCCACCAAGGTTCACATTTGGTGGGAGGAAATTCTTGATTTCACTATAAAAGTCCTTGACCCCAGAACTGGGCAATTGGTAATACAATGGACGATCGTGACTTTTTATCTCCTCAAGTTTACGCTCTTCAATCTCACGTTCTGCTTTTAATGAAAGTTTTGTCTGTAATATTTTTAAATGTATGTCATTTAGGGAAGTTTTATCGGAAAGCTTGTTCAGTTGTATGCCGATTGCTTCTGTCAGCTCCTTTTGTTGCGTTGTTTTGAAATGCATTCGAGATAATGCATTATTAGGTAGTCTTGATAATGTATGGTCAAGACGCGGTAAGTTACCATCAATCATAGGTTGTGGACGAGTATAAGAGTCGAATTCAATCAATGCATCTTCATAAACTTTGTCAGAGCTAGCAGGTGTTGTCATTGCGGGTGGTTGTATTCTTTCTGATTAACAAATTCCGATCACTTTTTGAAATGCAGTTTGATTTTCTGCTTTCATCACGGTCACGTGTTAATTTCGCTTCAAAACTCAACTCGATGGAAAGGTGAAAAAAAAAAAAAATATCTTCAGCCATTAATTCTTTTCTTTCCTACAACAAAGATTGGTGAAAAACAACTGTATGTATTAACTAGAAAGATTCACATGATGAATAAAATGTTTACACAGACCTGTACCGAGTGAATTGGCTACGGCCTTTTTTAACTCTGAAGGATAACGACATGCCTCTTCTGAAATTGAATCATTGATAATGATAAGTTTCAAATACTAATTGAGAGACAGATTTAGTATTGGCTGGTCCAAAATTGTATAGAATTGAATAAACAGTTTTGTTAAACGAATGAATTCGATGTAGATATGATTACCTCTGAATAGGAACGATTACAAAATTGTTGATCTATACATGGAATTTATGCAAATCGTTAAAATCTGCAATTGTTGACCCAGCACAAACCATCTAAAGCATCGAATTTTCATCCAATTCTACGATTTTCATGTTACACGTTAGTTTTAATATTTATTAACAGTTTGAACCTGAAAAAAAAAGAATGCTACATTTATTGTAAAATAACCCCATGAGTAAAATGACATAACCATTTCCACCGGACCATTTATTTCTTAGCAGTCAATCTTCTCAAGTAGAAAGCTAATTCTTCACCTTCCAAGATGTAACCATCACATCTTCCTGATTGACCAGGTCTTGATGAGATAACAGCGTATAATCTACCGGCACCGAATTGTGAGTCAACAGCAGCTTCAATAGTGGCGTTACCTGATCTGTTGGCCAATTTTCTTTCCACTTTTCTGGACTTTTTAACGTCAGCTACATCAGAAGCAACTGGCTGGTTCTTTTTCTTACCCAAAGTTCCACCATAGTGGTTTTCATACCATTGTCTAAATGGAGTGGCATCAATTTGAACAACAGCAGATTTGGTCAAAGTATTGGTTCTAACCAACTCGTTATTGGATGGATGGTAAACCACACCAGCAATTCTAGTTTTTCTTGAAACACCTTCTGAAGCCCATGAAAAGTTACCAGTTTCAATTCTCAAAGCTCTAAATTTTTGGTTACCACCTCTTGTTCTAACAGTGTGAATTCTCTTTGGTCCAATCTTGGTGTTGGCGGATTGTCTTCCTAATTCGAACTTTCTCTTCTTTCTGAATTGAGCTCTCTTAGCACCGGTGGCGCTTCTTTTGTGACGTGAATCTCTAGAAATACCCATGTTTACTAAAAAAAAGGGTTAGTATTGAGAACCAAGAGGAAGTACCAAGGGTTTTGTTGACAATGAAGCAGACAAAGCGAGCGTCTCGAGTTTATCATCGATAAGTTGATCATTTCCATGCGTTCTTTTCTCTCCGATTCTTTGACCTCTCAAACGTTGTGACGCTATGATCAATGTGATTCAAAAATGCCTCCTTCATTGTGCTTCTGTCTAGTAGCCCCATCTGATGTGCTTGAATAGTATCAACATACACTTCTATATCACTGATGTATTTGGTAAAAAAGAAGAATTCAAATGACAACTCCTAAGATTTGATAAAGCGAAAAATTTTTAATAAGCTGAAAAATTGTTTGTACGGGAGGGAGTGTGTAGTGTGCGAGTCGAGCAGCTACCCTCTCACTTTTAAGAAATCATTTGGTAGCAATTCATAAAAGCTGAGGTAGTGTGCGATTCAACAGAAAATATATTTCGCAAGCACCAAATGCGAGTTAGGGCTAAGCCCTAGTCAGATGACTTGTTCTTGAATTTCTTTTTGTTTTGTTTTAATCTCATCTCAAAAAAAGGTGCGTGTGATGATGATAAAGGGTCTGGGGACTGATATAGCATGTTTTGAGCGAAAATACCTGTTGACACAATAACACCTCAAATATGGAAACGATTTATGATGAGATAGAAATAGAAGATTTTACATTTGATCCTGTCACTCAGTTGTTTCAATACCCCTGTCCTTGTGGTGATCGGTTTGCCATTAGTATTGATGATTTACAAGATGGAGAGGATATTGCCGTTTGTCCAAGCTGCTCGTTGATGGTGAAAGTTATTTTTGAACCAGAGGATTTGCAAGAGTATTTGGATGAGATCAGTTGAGATCAGTTGAGGGTGTCAGTTCAAGCATGAATGTTGTAGCTGCAATGGGAAGGCAGCAAACCTTTTCACATTTTCAAGGATGAGTAAAACTCATGGGGGTTCCGCTATCATGAAGAGACAAAATTCTTCCACGCATTAGCTGGGCGTTGGTTCCTGGGTAGTGGATCCGTCAAAGGTTAGAAGTGGGGGATTGGGGTCGATGATATGTAATGTTGATTGCAATCATGTTGGCTTGTCGCACTCACAAACACCCACGGGGGTTATGCTGGCAATTGATAGTGTTTGTGATTTATCGCTCACATGGCATGCAAGCTATCAGACCAGACTGGAACCGCATGTGAATCTAACATTTTGCATGTGAAAGTTTGGTCGACTTCGTCGTGCAATCAAAGCAAAAAACAATGGCATATGGCATTGGAAATCAAGACCCAACATTTTAATCAATACAGTGTTTTTTACGTGTGATATATCTGGCATTGTTCGGAGTTAGAACTGTTTCATTTTTGTAACCACACGGGCTATATATATATATGTGTGTTAAACTGATTTATTGTGGGGAAGAAGCTATTTGGTTTTTTAATCGCCGTGCAGATGCCAAAGCCGTTGGTATTGGATTGTTTAAAATGCAAACTGAATACATGACTAGGATTCGATTATCAGGCTTGAAACAGTACGTTCGGTTGTGATTCCTTGTTTTTTTTTTTCACACAATAAGGAGATAAAGATGTTATTACCGATATTTTCAACTACCGTCCAATGTATGTATGCAATGGTTTGTCTATAGTAAAGCTCAAAAGTATAAAGTTAAATTTTTTTGAAAGTTTAATTGAAAATTGCAATGGTTTGTAGCGGCTCTAAAGATTTTCCAATGTTGAAGGAGCCGCTACCCCCTAAACTTCTTTTCTGTTACCGCTTTAAATGCACAAACGCTAAATTGTGTAGCTATTTGCGTTGTCATGTGAAATTTTCAAAGAAATTTAAACCATGTCATGGCTCATTGAGGAAATGGAGTTGAGGTAGATCTTCAATATCGAAGGACATAAATTTCGGTGGAGGTGGTCTGTGATTTTTTCAATTCAATTGGGCTTGCATGTGATGCTAGCGCGCCCAGCCTATGTTCAGAGAAAGAGGGGTTGTAAGACTTTGGATGGATTATGACAGAGTGTAACTACAGAGTCTTTGCCTGCTCCAGTTTATCAATAAAGGAGTAGATGTGGCTTAGTCATTAGGCCATAGTATCATTGATCAACAGGGATTGGTTCTAGTATCGGCTATAATGATACTAATAGCAAAACCTTGTCGGACTTGTTGAATGAAATGGGCTAAAACCTATTCTCTAATAAAGGTTAAAGTTGAAGTATGTATAGTGAGGAAACAATACGTAATGCAAGTCAATGCTTTACGTCAAATGCGGGGTAACGTTGAGAAGCAAAAAAAAAAAAGAGTTCCATTTTATTTTTGTGTGCCTTGTTTTTTTTTTATGATCTTCACTTAGGTTATTGTGTATTTTACGACCCAAAAACAAAAAGAGAATAGTGGTAACTGTTTCAGCTGAGAATTTTACTTAATCGCTTTTGTAAACTACTCCAACGTAGAACGAATAGTTTAAAAAAATCTAAAATAATAGGTGTTTGTGTTCCGTGGACGAATACTGATATAGAATAATGCAAAAAAAAAAGTTAATGGAATAGACAAGGGTTCGATTGCACACAGCACAAACGGCACAGAAAACGAAACTTTATCAGCAGCAATAATTCACGTAGTCGTGTACTTAACACTGGCACGTAGGTTGTGATTCATTGGGAACTTACTTTATTGAACGTAGCTTAAAGCTTATCAAAACCTCTTATTTGAAAATTTTAGAACAAAAGAAGCTCAACGTGAGCGGGGTAATAATGAGGAGAAAAAGAGACAAGTAGTTTTTTTTTTTTTTTTTCGAAATGTTTGCTCCCCCTTTGTTTGAAAGAGAAAATAATAAAATATATTAAAAAAAAACGATGACTAAATTGATAGCTTTCTGCCCCTATTGTTTTTTAAAACAATAGGAGGATTTTGTGCATAATGCAATCGATTTAGGTAAAATGTTTTAGAGATAGAGAATAAAAACAATAACTTCACTGCGGAAAGTATAATCTTTTTTTAAAGCAAACTGAATGGAGTGCGAAAGTGCGGAAAATAAGAAATCTATATTTGAAAAGAAGATGATAGCAAACACGTAGTTTCTGCTTGGAAACGATATAGATTTAGTTAGTAGGGCAGGTGAAAACGGGCGCTAAATTTAAACTTTGAATTATCGGTTTCTGTCGAAAAAGATAGATCACTAGGTAGGTTAAGAAATTGTGTTACGCACATTCTAAGAGCTCCAGCCAGAGCAGTAATAGCCGAAGAGTTTTGTCTTTTTGTATGTTTAACCCGCACGTTCAAAGCATACTAAAGTTACAAACGAAATAGTGATATGACTTCTTGCAGGTCATTGGCGAGGAGTGACAGGAGACATACCACAAAAGCATCAACGCGATTATTATTTTATGGTTATGAGAATATTTGCCTCGATTGAGTGAACGTTTTATGTTACAAAACACATTCAATAATATTTTTAATGAGATAAAGCCGATGAAAACATTAGGAAAAGAGAGCAAAAGAAGGCTCCTAACCCAACGCATCCAGTGTAAAACAAAAAGTGTATTGTTGTATCAGTAAGTAGGCTGTTGAAATGAAGACGTCAATGGTATTGCATCAACCCGCATAAACACCAAAGTGAACAAAGCACTTATTATCTTTTGTTCGAGATTTTATGCAAAAAAACTCATGCATGAAAATTGAATCGATATGAGTACTTTCGAGACTTCCTCTTATTGATGTAGAATGGGATATATGTCTATCATGTAATATTAACCAGGAGAAATTCGGAAGCACACTATCAAGTCAAAATTATGATATTGTTTTCCTTATCCCTTCATCCTTTAATGCGCGATAAAGAATGAATTTTTTATCCCGAGGTTGCAAATTGGAAAATGAAAAAATAAGACCCTTTTTGATTAGAGTATAGATATAACTTGAATGTTTAAGGGTTCACCATATTATGGGTATAGATGGAATCACATTAAATTGATGGTTAGATGTTTATAAACCATCGTACCAATGTGGTACCAAAAGCGGCTACTTTTTTAATCAACTCCCTTCAACCACAAGCACCACCATCAAACTAAACATTCAAGTCTATTGTTTGAAACACTCCATTCTCAAAAAAATCATGCCATAAACGTTTGATTGCTCCAAGAAGAAAACAAGAACAGACAAACACTACCTCAAGATGGGTTGTGTTTGAACTTTATTAAGCTATGTTTTAATATTTTACAACCGAACCAATACAATTAGGGAAAACAATAAATAAATAAACCATAATTTCAAAAACAGGGAAGGAATAACAATAAAATAGGGTAAACAACTGAATGCAAGTTTTCTGCCGCCTTTCATTATGATAAATATAGAAAACAAAAACAAAACAAGAACTGCAACAGCAAACAATGAGAATAATTGAAGTGTTCTGTATTCTATGTGTTCAAAAGCTGCGCAAAACGAACATCAGGCCATTTTAACCTTCAACCACGATCTTTGTGTCTTAAGTTCATACACTCGCGACACTTGCACCGAGTAAATTTTCATTCTGACTTTATTGCCTAGACCCTCGAGACAATAGGGCCGAAGGGACAAGTGCCACAAACTATTTAAATATATTCGCAAAACATTTTTTTTTTTGGTTGTGCCGCATTGATGAAAGGGAAGGCAATTAATAACGAGAAAAAGTTACAAAAATGATCCACAACAACAGCAACAACAAACAGTACATCGAAAACGAAACGCAACGTCAAAGTCGACTCAACGCAGATTGTGTTGCAGTGAGCTGCACAACGCAACCATATGCAACTAAAAAGAAAAGTAAGGGCTGATGCGTACTTTTTCTGTCACTGCCTCAGTAAAAACAGGAAACGCACAACCGTTCTTTTGTCAAGAAACAGTTTCTACGTCGAGATCGGTTTTGAATCTTCGGCCAAAGCCGAACAAGGCAAAAAAATACCATTGTATCAACTACGATGGTCGACATGGTTGTACGTTTGACTACCTTGGTTCAGCAGTAGTGAAGCTTTGTGCATATCCGTTTGAAACGAACAACACAACAAAAGCGGTAGACAGATGTCCATGCGTATACGAATCAAATCAAGAAATAGAGCGGTATTACAATAAAAACCTCGACAAAGAAATGACATTATGTGTGTGTCGCGTATAAACGTATGAGTCAATAAAGCTCATTCAATGTATGCTGGGTTTCTTAAGATGCTCCCTAAGATTGAAAATGAACTCTTTTGTTGGAGTGGTTAGTTTGTTTGTTGGCTAGTTGTAGACTTAATTCAAGTTTGTATTGTTCCGATATGAGCGCAAACGTTTGTACAAACTGAACACAAAATAAAGCCTGTTTTCTTGATTGTAAGATTTACTAGTGCGGTATGGATGTTTTTATCTAAAAAAGGCATAGCATATTTTCCAATCCTGTGTTTTGTGTAACAATTGGTTAATATAAATTTATAACAACGGGATGCTCATTACCGAGGCCGAAAAGGATCTCAGTTGCGTTTTATTTTTTTTTTTTCAACCGAAAACGTTCATTCAATGTGTGTACAAGATTTTATGACACATTTACGGGTGTAACATTGAGTTGGAGAGTAAGGCTGATTTGCGTGACGACTATCTTAACCCATTTGGAAGTGTGGGAGATGATGAAAGATTACAGAAGGTACTTTTTTTTTTTTTCGGCAACGGAGTGTGGTGTAGATTTTCTCGTATATCGAAATCTTTGTTTGCTTTGTGCATGGGGATTACGTTAGCTTAAGTAAACGTATAATGCATCAACAACAATAGGGCTTACACATGTGAGTATGTCAAGAGAACCAGCACAAAGGACAAGTTTGTGAAGGAATTCAACGACGATCCTTCTCGCTCCCTCTACCTCTTTCTTTGTTCCCGTCATCCTTCCAAGTTCCAACTTGGGTTGTTCTTTTTAAAACAATAGCAAATTCCGTTTCCATAATAAGTCGGAATGTTCAATTTCGTACTAACAAAAGGAACACTCCTCAATAAAACAACTCACTACTATACTCAAACTTCAATTGTTCTCTAACTTTTAATATCAAAGCCCCTAATTTCCGGTTACGAACTTACTTTTGCATCCTTCCCAAATGCGGTCTAGAAGCCATGGTCATTTCTACGTGGATAAAGTCAAAACGGTTTCTTTTGTTTTTTTTTTTAAATTATTTTTTGCTGCAGTTCGGAAGTGGGGGGATGTGGAGGAGTTCTTTTTTTATCCTTTTAGTCAGCCAACGGTTTACTGTTTTCCCTAAGAAATAATCCGAGCATCTCTCCTTCCTTTTTTTTTTGGCGCTTAATCAAAAGAAGAAAAAAAAATACTGACCTGAACATGCAAGGAAAAGCATAATGTCAGGATAAAAAACCGATGAAAAAGATCTGTTGCTATCCATCCACGTCATTATGCATTATATACATTGCCACACATATTTTTTTTTTCTGAAAGTACTAAATGCAGCTGAAAACAAAAAAACAAGGACGGTCACAAAAATGCAGCAGTTTTGCGAAGCTCTGAGTTACTTGACTCTTTTGCTTTTCCTTTTCCCTGCCTCACCAGATCCTCTCTCATTTAAGGGTCTTACCTAGTTTCAGTTTTATAGTCTAGACGGGATGACTTTTTATTGTATCTAATACGCAATCAAAGACGGGTATATTATCTACATCGAAGCTTCTTCTCCTCTTATTTTTTTTTTTTTTTTTGTTGCCAACCTTGCCTTCATCCGTCTGTTATACCCCTCGTTTCTCCTCTCTTGTCACATAAGGTTTCGCTTCTAACACGCCACTTTTTTTTGTTTCAAATCCTTCTCCTTTCCCCCCCCCCCCCC
>OGTJ01000272.1_pt1 | contig 12427 bp, 10 predicted proteins | sample 1574611 | NCBI WGS metagenome assembly OGTJ01 (sample SAMN03295858, study PRJEB24534) | human gut metagenome | isolation source: fecal sample 1 from infant 9 | host: Homo sapiens | place: USA: Pittsburgh, PA | collected 2014-07
TTGACTTTCAGGATTTACTGATGCTGAAGGTTGTTTTAATGTATCTATTACTAATAATAAAAAATATAAACTTAATTCAGTTATAAAATTAAAATATATATTAGATCAAAAAGATGAGAATATATTAAATATAATAAAAGACTTATTTGATCTAGGTAAAGTTACTTATAGATCTGATACTGAAGGAGTATATAGATATACTATTACAGGTTATATATCTATAAATAAAGTTATATCTTATTTTAATAAATATCCTTTATATACTAAAAAAGCTTTATCATATAAATATTTTAATATAATATATAATAAAGTTATAAATAAAGAACATTTAACAATAGAAGGATTTAATGAAATAAAAAGATTAAAGAAACTTATTAATTTAAATGTATCTAATATCATTAAAACAGGTAAAGCAGGTAAAATTTAGATATAACTCTTACCTCATTGCATAAGAGTGAGAGATATAATATATATAAATATTATTTGAAATTAAAAGATAAAGATATAGTCCGATCCTTCTTGTAAAAGAAGCATAAAAAATAATTTATGGATAAATATAAAAATTATTTATTAACACATTCTCCGAAAAGGGGAACAATATCTACTAATTGATATACAATGGTAGATAAATTTGCATCACATGTATGTAGTAGGGTTAGACATTGATAGTAGAGCTTACTTTACTAGTGCTACAATGGTTATTGCTGTACCTACAGGAATTAAAATATTTTCATGATTAGCTACTTTATATGGTGGTGAATTAAGATTAGCAGTTCCTATGTTATTTGCATTAGGTTTCTTATTCTTATTTACTATTGGTGGTTTAACAGGAGTTATGGTATCTAATGCATCAATTGATGTAGCTTTCCATGATACTTATTATGTAGTAGGTCATTTCCATTATGTATTATCTATGGGAGCTTTATTTAGCTTAATTGCTGGATATTATTATTGAGGTTATGCTATGTTTGGTTTAAATTATAATAAAGTTTTAGGTGAAGCACACTTCTGATTATTATTTATTGCTGTTAACTTAGTATTCTTACCTATGCACTTCTTAGGTTTAAATGGTATGCCTCGTCGTATACCTGAATATCCTGATGCTTATTTAGGTTGAAACATGGTAAGTTCATGAGGTTCAGTTATGTCAGTTATATCTGTAGTATTAGGTTTATATAGTGTATTAGTTTCATTAACTGATGGTGAAAATATAGTTCGTGAAGAAGCTGTTACTCCTGATTATTTAGAATCTAATAATACAAGAGAAACACGTGATTCTGATTTAGAATTAATCTTATCTAAACCAGCACAATATCATACTTACTCTGAATTACCTATCTTAATTGAAAGGGTATAATTATTCTTTTTTAATTTATTATCTATAAAACCTAAATAGGAGAGTATTTAATTATATATCTATAATTAATTATATTCTTTTTATATTTTATATTTTATATTTTAGGATGTATGACTGAGAGGTTTAAGGTGTGATATTTGAGCTATCAAGGTGTAAACCCACGTGTTCGAATCACGTTGCATCCGTATAATAAAAACTTAGAAAAATATTCTTATTAATTTATTCATTTAATAATATTATATAATATAATATACATAAATATGATTATAAATATAATAATAAAGAGAGAGAGATAAATATATAATATATAAATGATTATGGCGGAATAGGTATACGCGATTAGTTTAGGTCTAATTTATTAAGGGTTCAAGTCCCTTTGATCATACACACAAACATATATCAATATACCTCCAAAAGAGAGGCAAATAAAAAATATGACATTAATTTATTTTATAATTTCATCTACAACATCAATAATAAGTAGAACATTTAAAGGAATAAATAAATCTATTATATTAATAGCAAGTATATTAATAGTAATACCAACATTATATGATTGAAATGAATTAGATATATATTATACAACAGATGGTATAGCAGATATATTTATATTATTAACAGCTTATTTATTACCATTATCAATAATAGCTAATTGAAATAGTATAAAATCAACATTATATTATGAATTAGTATTTAACTTAGGAATAATATTATTAATAAATTTTATGTGTCAAGATATGTTATCATTCTATATATATTTTGAAGCATCATTAGCACCATTATTTATATTAATAGGATTATATGGAGCTAATAATAGAGAGAAAGCAGCGGATTATATATTAATATATACATTATTATCATCATTATTTATGTTAATAGCAATAGCAGTATATGAAGTATTAATAGGAAATACAGATTATCAAGCAGTAAGTTTATTAGTATTATCATTAGATTTACAATGTATATTATTTTTAGGAATATCAATAGGAATAATGGTAAAAACACCATTAGTACCAGTACATACATGATTACCAGTAGTACATTCAGAAAGTCCATTAGCAGGATCAATGTTATTAGCAGGAGTAATATTAAAATTAGCAGTTTATGCAATAATACGTTTAATATTACCAACATTATCAGATGCATCAACATTATATACACCAGTAGTATATATGATATGTGTAATAACAATAATATATACATCAATAATAACATTAAGACAAACAGATCTTAAAGTAATAGTAGCATATAGTTCAATATCACATATGGCTGTATGTATATTAGGTATAATGTCAAATAATATAATAGGTATAAGTGGTAGTTTAATATTATCAATAGCACATGGATTTGTATCACCTGCATTATTTATTATAGTAGGAGGTATATTATATGATAGATATCATAATAGATTAATATATTATTATCAAGGTTTATTAACATATATGCCTATATTAGCTATATATTTAATTATATTAAGTTTCTGTAATATAGGAACACCTTTATCAGTTAACTTTATAGGTGAATTATTATCATTAGCAGGTGCATTAAATCGTGTACCAGTATTAGGAGCATTAGCCTTAATATCAGTATTATTATCAGCATCATATATGTTAAAAGTAACTAATAGATTAACAGGTGGTATAAAAACACCATATATTTCATTAACACATGATTGTACATATAGAGAAAGTGTATTATTAATATCATTAATTATACCAACTATTTGATATGGATTATATCCTAATGGAATAGCAAATATGATATGATCAATACCTAAATTATTATATATATTCATTTTAATATATAATATATATATATAAGATAAATAATAAATAAAGGAGATATAAATTTATAAAAATATAAAGATATAAAAAATAAAGCAATATAATGTAATTGGTAACATATAAGATTCATGCTTTTATTATGATAGTTCGAGTCTATCTATTGCAAATAAAAATAATGAACTATAGCTCAATGGTAGAGCGATCCACTCATAATGGATTGGTCTCAGTTCAATTCTGAGTAGTTCAACATATAGTAATACGTCATGAACATGATGTTGATTCGGATAAAATGCTATATAGAAGCGTTACACATGCAAATTCTTTAAATAAAAGAGTGATAAGGTGAGTATAATAGATATATAAATATATCTTAATAGATGAAGGTATTAGTTAAAGAACTAGCCGTTGACCTATAATCGGTGATGGAAGTCACAACGATCACATTGGTATAAAGCCAACTACTATTAGTAGCAGCAGTGGGGAATTATTGACAATGACCTAACGGTTGATCATGCTATCTATAAGAAATTTAATAAAAATATAAATAAAAATATTTATATAAACTATTATAAAATTTCATATTTATATTAAAGACTGATTGATATAAAGATATAGTCCTGACTAAGAGATGTGCCAGCCGTCGCGGTTAGACATCAAGGGCAAGCATTAATCTACATTGGCCTAAAGGATCCGTAGGTTTAAAATATAGATTTTATTAAATGTATAATGAAATATAACTTTAGGGATAAAATACTATGATAGTTATAAGACAGCATAGAATATACATAAAATAAAATGACACTGAGGGATGAAAGCTATAGTAGTGACATGGATTCGGTACCCATTTAATTATAGCTGTGAACTATGTATACTATAAATTAGACAAGCGAAGGCTTTAAGTATACCGCCAGACTAGTACGTTCGCAAGAATGAAATGCAAGACATTAGACGGTTATATATATATGCAGTGGAGTATACTGTTTAATTGGACAATACCCCTAAAACCTTACCTACTCTTGAATATATTTTATCTTTGGATATTTTATACAGGCGTTACATTGTTGTCGTCAGTTCATGCTTTGTGGTATCTTATTAAGTTATTTAATGAACAAAACCCTCGATCTTATGATGATGTATATCTGATAAGATATAGGAAGTAGAGGCTAAAGACTAATCATCATGACCCTTATGAGTAGGGCTACAGGTGTACTACTATCTCTTATATAATTATATATATATCATATTATATTCCTATTTTTTATAGGTTTTATTTTTTTATTTAATATATAATATAAAATATAAGATATTATGATAATTTTCTTTTAATTGGATTATTGTCTGTAACTCGACAATATAAAAAAGGAATTGCTAGTAATCATAGACAAGAGTGCTATGGTGAACTATACATATATTTCGCACTAATCACTCATCAATAGCATAGATAATGTCTTAATACACTTTCGTGTATTAATGAGCATATGATATGCTATAAGTTGAAATACAGTTCGAGTAAGGGAACTTGCTCGGGATTTATATTAATATTATCTATTCTTTTATTATTTATTTATTTATTAGCCCATATCTTAATGGTTAAAGAGACTGATTGATAATCGGTAAATATAAGTTCGATTCTTATTGGGCTAAGACATTGTTAATATAAATATATATTTAAATAAAAATTATGCAAATTGCTTTAGCTGCTAAATACATTGGTGCAAGTATTGCTACTTTAGGTTTAGGTGGTGCTGCTATCGGTATCGCTTTAGTTTTCGTAGCTTTAATTAACGGTACTTCTCGTAACCCTTCTTTAAGAAGTACATTATTCCCTCAAGCTATCTTAGGTTTCGCCTTAAGTGAAGCTTGTGGTTTATTCTGTTTAATGATCTCATTCTTATTATTATACGCTGTTTAATATCTTTTAGATATTATTTATCTTATAATTATAATTATTATTATTAATGAATATTCCTTATATATATATATATATATTCTTATGTATATATATTTATTTATTTATTCTTTTTTATATTTTCTTTTTTATTTATTATAGTTTTAATAGCTTAGTGGTAAAGCGTTGTACTGTTAATACAATGATACTAGTTCGATTCTAGTTTAAAACGTATAAAGAATATAAATCTTTATTAACGAGAATGTATAAACATTGTTTAATTGAGAAATAAAAAAATATTTCAAATATCTTAATAATTAAGGTATAATCAATTATTATATATATTATAAAATATGTTTTTAATAAGCGGTATTAGTAGTATATTAGCTATAGGTCTATTATCGCCTGTACAATCAATTGTATGTTTAATAGTATTATTTGTAAGTGCAGCAATTAGTTTATATTCTAATGGATTTGTACTTATGGGAATACTTTATGTACTTATTTATGTTGGAGCTATAGCTATATTATTTTTATTTATATTATCATTATTAAATATCGAATATAATTATAAAGGTACAATTCATCCATTAATATTTACTATATTAATTATATGTTTAATACCATTAGATTTATCATATGAAACTTATGGAATAGTTGAAAATGTTAATATAGCTTATCCATTTAATAGTTTATTAGATTGAGATTTAGAATTAACAACAGTAGGATCATTATTATATACTGAATATGCTATACCAATGATTTTAATAGGTTTAATTTTAATTCTTTCTATTATAGGGGCTATTGCTATAACTAAATAATGCAATATATAGAATTATTAATTATGTTCCTTAGTGTTTTATTAGCTGTTGCTTTTTTAACAGTTGCTGAACGTAAAACTATGGCTTATATGCAAAGACGTACTGGTCCTAATGCTGTTGGTTATTTAGGTGTTTTAATGGCTATAGCTGATGCTGCTAAATTATTACTTAAAGAAATTATTACACCTACTCATGCTGATAAATTTATATTATTTATTAGTCCTATGATAGCTTTAATTTCTTCTTTATTATGTTGAAGTATTATTCCTTTTGCTCCTGGTGTTACTATTTATGATAGTAATTATGGTTTTATTCTTATGTTAGCTATTAGTAGTGTTGGTGTTTTTGGTCCTTTACTTGCTGGTTGATCTGGTAATAGTAAATACTCTTTATTAGGTAGTATTCGTGCTACTGCTCAATTAATTAGTTATGAACTTATATTAACTACTATAGTTCTTATTTGTATATTATTAGCTGGTACTATGAATTTAAGTAAATATGTTGAATTACAAGAATCTATCTGAATAGGTATACCTTTATTACCTTTATCTATTATGTGATATATTGGTTGTGTTGCTGAAACAGCTAGACCTCCTATGGATGAAGTTGAAGCTGAATCTGAATTAGTTTCAGGTCATATGACTGAATATTCTTCATCTATATTTGTTTTATTCTTCTTATCTGAATATGCTTCTATTTTATTCTTATCTACTTTAACTGCTATATTATTCTTTGGTGGTGGTACTGGTGTTATTTTAGCTTTAAAAGCTAATATTTTTGCTTATACTTATATTTGAATTAGAGCTACTTTACCTAGAATTAGATATGATAGATTAATTCATTTATGTTGAATGGTATTTTTACCTATTTTATTTGCTGTTGCTATTTTTATTCCTGTATTAATTTATTCATTAGATGCTATTATTTTATTATAATTATTCTTTTTATTTATTATTATATACTTTATAGGTGAGATATTTTATTTATCTATTTATTTATAATTTATATGCTTTATAGTTTAATGGTAAAACATTATACTTCTAATATAATAATTTAGGTTCGATTCCTAATAGGGCATATATTAATATATTAAGAGTTGTTAGATTAATGGTAAATCGTAGATCTTACACGTCTTAGTTAATGGTTCGAATCCATTACGACTCATTTAATTAATATTATATTATAATACACTATATATAATAATATATTAATCATTTATTAAGGGTATAGCTTAATGGTAAAGCAGATGTCTTCAACACATTGTATAATAGTTCAATTCTATTTGCCCTTGTATATAATGCCTTTGTAGCTTAATGGTTAAAGCAATCGCTTGAAGCGCGGTCTATCTGAGTTCAAGTCTCATCGAAGGCATAAAATAAAGATATATATATATATATATAATCTTTAAAGGGAATGTCGTCTAAAGGTCAAGACTTTATCCTTTTAAGTTAAATATATTGGTTCAATTCCAATCATTCCTACTCATATATACTTAATGTATAAATAAAAATAAAAATTATTATGACAAATAATGTTAGAGGATATTTACAATTACATCCTTTCCACTTAGTTGGACCATCACCATGACCAATATTTACATCATTTAGTTTAATGGATTTAGCATTTTCTATAGCTTTAAATTCACATGGATATATGGCAAATAATTTCTATATAATATTAAGTATAATAACAGTATTATATAGTATGACTTTATGATTTAAAGATATTATAGCTGAAAGTACATATTTAGGAGATCATACTATTGCAGTTAAACGTGGTCTTAACCAAGGTTTCTTATTATTTGTAGTTAGTGAAATATTAATATTTGCTTCTTTATTCTGAGCTTATTTACATTCAGCTGTTAATCCTACTATGGATTTAGGTATGAGCTGACCTCCTGTTGGTATTGATGTTATTTCACCTGCTGAATTACCTTTATTAAACACTATTATTTTATTAGCATCAGGGGTTACTATTACATATGCTCATCATGCATTAATTAATGGTAATAGAGCTAATACATTATATGGTTTTATTTATAGTACTTTATTAATTGCTTTATTTGTTATGTTCCAATTCTTAGAATATAAATATGCTGGATTTACTATTACTGATGGAGTTTATGGTTCTACTTTCTATTCTTTAACTGGTTTACATGGTTTACATATGATTATGCTTACTATTATGTTAGTTATCTGTACTTGAAGAGTTTATAATTATGATTTCACTAATACATCTCATGTTGGTGCTGAAACAACTATTTTATATTTACATGTATTAGATGTTATTTGATTATTTATCTATATTATTGTTTATTGATGAGGATCATAGTTTATAATTATATATATATATTCTTTTTATTTTTTTATACTTTATATACTATATAGGTGAGTATTTTTATATGCGATTATGATGAAATGGTAGACATAAAACACTTAAAATGTTTGGGCGTTATGCCGTAAAGGTTCGAGTCCTTTTAATCGTAATTTAGATTTATATTATTTTTATTTATCTTTTATTTTACTTTTCATATTAATTTTATAATAATTTAGTTCTAATGTTCATAATGTTCATATGTATATTATATAAATAATATTCATATATTTTTAGACACATTATATATTTTAATTTATGGGATAGTTCTAATGTTGGTAATTAGAGTTATATTGTAGCTATAATGCTTAAGGCTACGACTGTTCGATTCAGTCCTATCTCATTTTAGATATATATATATGAATATAAAGGTAGCTATAGTTTAAAGGTAAAACCTTCGTATGTGGAATGATATATCTGAGTTCGAGTCTCAGTAGTTGCCCTTTTATTCTATTGTCTTATTAGCTTAGCCGTAAAGCGTTCGTTTTGTAATCGAAAGACCATAGGTTCAATTCCTATATAGGACATAAATTAATAAATACAATACATAGACCATATGATCTAAAGGTTATGATATGACTTCTTCGTAGTCGTTATACGAGTTCGAATCTCGTTGTGGTTATTAACAAGAACAAGAATATAATAATATAAAAAATAAAAAGTAATAATAATTAAAATACGTATATAAATATAAACATGTATATAAATTAGAAATAAAATAAAAACAAATATGTTAGCACTAATATCAATATTATTATTATTTTATATAAGTCAAAATAATCTTATAACATTATTAATAGCTATTGAAATATTATTATTAACAGTAACAGTTAAATTAATATATATGGGTAGTGTATATGATGATATATATGGAACTATATTTAGTATAGTTATAATTATATTAGCTGGAGCTGAATCAGCTATAGGATTAAGTATATTAGTATCATATTATAGATTAAGAGGGAAAGTAGGTCATACTATATAATGTTCCAATATCTATATTATATATGAGAAGAACCAATTTCAATTAGTCTAGGTAATTGATTAAATATAGGTGATATTATAATTCCTTATGGTTTATCACTTGATTCATTAGCTATGACTGTAATGATACCTGTAGGTATAGTAACTTTATGTGTTCTTTTATATGCTATTGAATATATGAGTCATGATCCTAATCGTAATACATTTTATATAATATTAAGTGTATTTGCAATATTTATGACAATTTTAGTAGTTAGTGATAATTATATTATGATGTTTATTGGATGAGAATTTGTAGGTGTTATTTCTTATTTATTAATTTCATTCTGATCTACTAGAATTGCTGCTATGAAAGCTGCTTTATCTGCTATATTATTAAATCGTATGGGTGATACATTCTTTATGTTAGCTTTAGGTATATTCTTAAGTTATTTCCATGCTGTTGATTTTGATACTTTATCATTAGCTGCTCCTTATACTAATACATTAATATTAAATATATTAAGTTTATTATTATTATTAGCTGCTACTGCTAAAAGTGCTCAATTAGGTTTACATGCTTGATTACTTCAAGCTATGGAAGGTCCTACTCCTGTTAGTGCTTTATTACATGCTGCTACTATGGTTTGTGCCGGAGTTTATGTGTTAGTTAGATCTTACTTTATTTTAGAATATGCTCCTTCTTTATTAATTGGTATTTGTTGATTAGGTGGTGTTACTACTTTAGTTAGTGGTTTAATTGCTATTGTTACTAATGATATTAAAAAAGTTATTGCTTTATCTACTATGTCTCAATTAAGTATTATGGTTTTAGCTATTGGTATTAGTTCTTATGATTTAGCTATTTATCATTTATATTGTCATGCTTTCTTTAAAGCTTTATTATTTATGGGTGCTGGTTCTGTTATTCATAGTTATATCTCTGAAACTCAAGATATGCGTAAATATGGTGGTTTAGTTAATTATTTACCTTTTAGTTATACTGCTATTTTAATTGCTTCTTTATCTTTAATGGCTATACCTGGTTTAACTGGTTATTACTCTAAAGATATTATTATTGAATCATTATATGGTACTTATACCTTTAGTGGTTATATTTTATATTATATGGCTGTTGGTTCTGCTACTCTTACTAGTTTATATTCTATTAGAGTTTTATATTTAACTTTCTATAATAATCCTAATAGTAATAAAGCTACATATCAACATATACATGAAAATATACGTATGTTAATTCCTATGATTATATTAGTTATCTATAGTATATTTATTGGATTTAATAGAGATAATGTTATTGGTCATTATGCTATGTCATTACCTGCTAATAATAGTTTTATTGAAACTGAATTTACTTTACCTTGATATATTAAATTATTACCTTTAATTTTAGGTTTATCTTTATCTTTATTATTAGTTTATATTTATGAATATGCTTATAAAGTTAGACCTTCTTCTATTTATAATTACTTTAATAATAAAATTTATTATGATCAATTATTAAATAATGTTATTATACGTAAAACATTAATATTTGGTGGTTATTTAAATACATATATTGATAATGGTTTATTAAAAGTTTTAGGTTCTACTGGTATTAGTAGAGCTTTAACTTATATTAATATTGGTATATTCTTAAATTTATTATATTTATTCTTCTTTTATAGGTAGGTATATATATACGATAGTAGGTTAATGGTAGACTCTGGCACTTCCAATGCTTCAGTGCGTGTTCGAATCACGTCTATCGTATTTTTACTTATTTACCTATATTTTATATTATATTATTATTTTTATTTATATTATATATATTATATTTATGTAGATTATATTGATTACCCTTATTTTATACTTAATTCGCTATGACTATTGGTATAGATGATCAATTGCAGCTTGATTAATTAGGGTTCAATTCCCTACATAGTGTTATACATATTTAAGTCCTTTTAAACTTTATTGTTATTCTAAATATGTTGATATTACATTTAATTAGGCTATATATATGTATTTCATACAGATTGTCTCGTAATTGGTTATCGAGCCTACATTGGGTGTAGGATTTTGAGGGTTCAAGTCCTTCCAATCTGATTTTATTAAATTATAGATTTTTATCTATATATCATTATTATTTCTTTTATTTATGCCTCAATTAGTTCCTTTTTACTTTATGAATTTATTAACAGGTGGTATTTTAGCTATTTCATTATTATTATACTTTGTAGCTACTTATTTATTACCTAATATTCTTCGTTTATTAATTGCTCGTAATATTATAATTAAATTATAATTATAATTATTATTAATAATTATTTAATTTAACTTATTATCTTCTATGAGGAAGATATTTTCTTTTTTGCCGTGTTTATCAATGGCCATCATTACTTTTTTTCTATGTTTTATTCTCCACTTGATCAATTTGAACTTAAACCATTATTATTAATAACAGATAATTTAACATTTAGTATAACAAATTATACATTATATTTAATAATTGTTTCATTAATTATTATATTTTATAGTAGTATTATACGTCATAACTATTTAGGTTCATCACGTTGAGGTGTATCTGTTATAGCTATTTATGATACTATTCTTAATTTAGTTAATGGACAAATAGGACGTAAAGGTGGATATTATTTTCCTTTAATATTTACTATATTTAATTTTATATTAATAGCTAATTTAATTTCTATGATTCCTTATTCATTTGCTATTTCTGCTCAATTAGTTGCTGTTGTTTCTTTCTCATTAGCTCTTTGAATAGGTAATGTTGTTTTAGGTTTATATTTACATGGTTGAGGTTTCTTTGCTTTATTTGTTCCTAGTGGTACTCCTTTAGCTTTAGTTCCTGTTTTAGTTTTAATCGAAGCCTTATCTTATGCTTCTCGTGCTATTTCTCTTGGTCTTCGTCTTGGTGCTAATATTCTTTCTGGTCACTTACTTATGTTAATTCTTGGTTCTTTAATTATTAGCTTAATGTCTTCTTCTTTCTTAGGTTTTGTTAGTGGTATTATCCCTATCTTAGCTGTTGTTGCTATTACTATTCTTGAATTTGGTATTGCTATTATTCAAGCTTATGTTTTTAGTATTTTATTATCTGGTTATATTAAAGATTCAGTTGAATTACATTAATAATTTATATATTCATTTTATATACTGTAATAATTGAATATAAAATATAGTAATTTTTATTATTATTTATTTAGTAATTTTAATTAATATA
>OGTJ01000278.1_pt1 | contig 11512 bp, 6 predicted proteins | sample 1574611 | NCBI WGS metagenome assembly OGTJ01 (sample SAMN03295858, study PRJEB24534) | human gut metagenome | isolation source: fecal sample 1 from infant 9 | host: Homo sapiens | place: USA: Pittsburgh, PA | collected 2014-07
TGTATGTGGTGCTTGTATGTGGTGCTTGTATGTGGCGAGTTGTGTAGTTTTTGCAAAATCAAATAAACATTGTAAGAAGACTCTAAGAGTTGGAGTCGTAAACAATAGAGTGCACCTAAGAGATACTCGCTTGCAAATCGTACAACCGATTAGTCAGAACTTCCAACTGAGTTATTGTACTTATAAGTAAATTAGCCGGTCTCTAGTATTTGTTACGACTACAACAGTAACCACTCTTCAAGTATAGCCGCATTAATTACTTGTGGTACACGACATATTCCAATATGCAAATAATCTCTTCCTCATGAGACTACAAAAGATATCTCAAAATCGGATGCGGTATATGGAAAGGATCCGATTATATAATCGTAATGGTTTTGTACTCTGAAATTAAAATAAAAGAGTCATGTGCATTGACACAAAAAGAAAACGATTCTTAATTTTTCTTTTTGGCCGATTCTCCAAATCCGAGCGGAGTTCCGTAGCTGCAACAAGGACTGTCCATTCTTTTGATAACCATATTTAGTGGAAAAGGGTTGGTATTTGGAATGGCTCTAGCTTCATCTATTGCAAAACTTAGTCTTTGCATTGTGTATACTAACTACATTTGAAATTGAAAACAGGTGATTTGTCAAATCCTGCTTTAGTTTTTTCATAGCCGCAAGGAATCCAGCAAAGTTAGTATATGAAAGTACGAGAGAATTGAAGAAGTCTGAAGGAGAGGAAGAGGGAAAAAGAAGGTCTCTCGATGTAAAAGGAGTTCCATTTCTGCCGGTCTTTATCGAAGCAATTACATATTGTAGATATATTAGTGAAAGTCAAAAGTAAACGGACTTTCGATACAAGTCTAAGAACTATTGAATTCTTTTGCTCTTATCCCAGTTGCTTCAATTCAGTGGGCTTTCAGGCAAGAGAGAGAGAGAGAGAGAGAGAGAGAGAGAGAGAGTGTGTGTGTGTGTATGTGTGTGTGTGTGTATGTGTTGTGTGAGCTTCTTCGTGATTCTAGACCTTACGCGGAGTTACTTGGAATAAAACTTACTCTTTTAGGCTTTTGTACCTTTAGCAGTGACAATGAAAAAATTAAGCTCTTGTCAATCCTTTTCGAAGTATTAGCACCGGTGTGCACTGGGTCGATTCACAATTAGCCAAAAGATTGAGATACATTGCGTACAAGAAGCTTCACCACGTTTATAGGTTTCTCCTCCTTTCCTTCCCCATCCCCTTATTCGGACTACATTTTACAAGGTGTGGGGCGAAAGAATGTGGGGTTGATGTCTACCGTTAAGCTGCGTAATCTATTCACCCACATTGAGTATATATTTCTTAGAAACTCTCTTCAATATAGGCAGCTCAGAGGCAAAAGGAATGCACAGTTGGGCTCTTATTCCTTGCTACGAGCTATTTTTAGTTAACTAACTATAATTAGAATGGCCCAGACAGAAGTTGAAGCAGGACAATACGAGTGGTTGTCACAGAGTTGATGAAACTCGGAAAACAATGATTGTTGATGACAATAGGGTTGTTCTATTTTTGGTCTGCTGTTGGCAACCCCATTGTGTGTCGTCAGTGTGTGCGGACGTGTCAGTCGCGGATAAACCTGAGCCAAGGAATAGACAGTTGTCGGAACTGCAAAAAGTTAATGGTAGGAGAGGAAAGAAACGAAAACAACCATTTCTTGGTAATCAAATAGTATACGAAATATTTATTTGCACATCTTGATTCTCGATATACAAAATGCAACTAGGAGATTACAGAATCATACGATAACAAAAGTAAGAGCTGGTTGCAGCTAGAAGAACGGGTTTAGATCAGGGTGAAAAGAATAACGTTTCAATTGATGTTGCCTCACACCCTTTTTTTTTATCGTATGACGTAGGTGTTGGTGTAAGAACTGTAACGTGATTAGACGGTGTACATATGTTCATATGTATTATACCATATTGGGATCAATGAAATATATCCATATAGGTAATTTTTATTTCCGCAAAACTCGGATGAAGTTAATATTACACAAACGTATGCAAGAAAATTCTTATTTTGCTTTTGTGATTTGTATGCTATAGCTCCTCGGCGTTAAAAATCGAAGAGGATCCATATATGGAAATTGTAAAGAAATCTCTGGTCGATTTTCTATTGTTGAGAGAATCGTCAAGTAGCAACACCCAATGGTTAGGAGTTGGAAATGAGTAATGCTATCTTCAATTTGGTCCCCCTTTTGTGTTGAGGCTGATATACAGCAAATTAAGCAATCGAGGTTTTACTCCGTGTGATACAATTAAAGATAGTAGTAGTAACAGCATATGGATAGACTGGAATAAAGTATATTTCAATAGTGAGTGACCCCCCCCTCCTTCCTATACAGTATAAGAGCCCCCTTTTCTCGAGGGCTATGCTCTGCATAAGCTTCTCATCGAAATAGAGACTGTCAAAGAAAGAGATTCTTTTTATTTTTGTTGTTGTTGTTTTTAGTCCTTGATGCATGGAATCCCGTTGCATCCTTTAAGTAGTTTTTAAATTTCCATTAACTTCTTGGGTGAAATATTTCGTATCTTGTCAAATTTGCTCAGAAGTTGTGCTGCCGAAGTCCATGCTCTCGAGCTTCTCTTTTCTCTATAGGCTCTTTGGTTGATTGCATTTGCTGGTGTGGTGGTGAGAATGAAAGTTGCTAAAAGGGTCATCATCGTTATTGTTGAATTAAAATTGCGCAAATAGATTCGCTCTTTTTGAAGAAAAGAGTACGTACGTACATACGTACATACGTACTTACATACTAACATACATACTGACAATGTACTTATTGTTCACATGTGCGTTTGTACATACTATTCTTGGTAAAGTAAGAAGTAGAGTACAAGAAGTACCTCATTTTTGTTTGTTGTTTACCTAATCGGCAACTATAAAATGTGTACTGTACTACCCTTTGTAGCATCATATGTATAGTGTGTTGTATTTGTATTTGTATTTGTATTTGTGTAAATGATGCATGGTATTTAATTAATGTCGTTATTGTATTATTGTATTATTGTGGTAGTTTAGAGTTTTATGGTTTATTGCCGAAAGTGAATGAAGCTAATTAGTAATTTGTATGACTATGAAGGAGATGTGTAGGATATAAAACCCATAGGGAATTCCCCATTCTTTTATTCAAAACTTCTTCTTGGCTCTAAAGGAGATCTTTTACATCATACTAAACAATTGACTCTTGAAGTTTACAACAGTACACTTTAGTCAAGACATATAGATCCCAAAGTGATAGCTTTTCGACTCATCACAGAAAGGAATAATTTGCGCATCATCGTATTCTAAGCTGAAATCATCTACAACTGCATACTTTCAATCAATTTTGGATTAAGCAATCACAACTACTACTGATTGAAAACCTACTTATACCCCATTTCGACTCCAGCTAACCAAAGAAAAAGTTAGCCAGAAGTTTTTGCAACAAGACTACCCCAAAATGAGAGCACTTTCTATACTACTATTGCTATTGACTACCACTGCATCCATGGCAGAAATGGACATGCATGGGGATAAAGAAAGGGCTGGCCATGAAGATGAACACGGTAATGTTGTATCATCATCCCCATCTCTCAAAGGAGATTCTTCTTCAGCAAGTGTCGAGTTGACAGCAACTACTGCTTCACTACAGCCAACTCCTCACGTCATGAAACATCAACATGGTGTTCCTATCTTGGAAACTCACTTGTTACCAGAGGAACGTCTTTATTGGGAAAATTACAACACAACAACTTATTTCACTGTACCTTCAAAACACCGTCCTGCCTTGTATATTCACATTGTATTGGGTTTAGTTTGCATTTTCATTATTTATCCAATTGCTTTAATTTTCAATAATTTGGGATTAACAAAGACATATCTTACTACTTTGTTGGTACATTCTGTCGCTATGGTGTTGTCAATGTTAAATTATACTATTTTCATCAATTCAATACCAAATTTATACCCGGGTAATGCTTACAACTCAATGATTGGTATCTTGTTTGTCACTACTATTTTACACTTTGTATTTGCATTGATTACTAGTATAACTCCAAAATCGGTCACCAATTCAATTTCAACCGGTGCTACATCAACCAATGCCAATGGGGGAGGCTCATATTTTACCCTTCACTCGCCACCTATTGGATGCTCAGACTCTGATGAGGATGTTGATGAACAACTGCTGGTTGAGTCGGCTCCATTAAACTATGAAAAAGTATTTACACCACAAACTAGATTACAAAAGTTTAAAACATGGGTGGCTGAAACCAAATTTCACCACTTTTTTAATGTCATTTTCAATTTATTGAATTGGGGTCATTTCTTTTACTACATGGTTTTGGTTCCAACTGCAGTTGCTACATTTTGTGTATATGGTGAAGGTAAAAAAGTATTTAACTTGTTGGCCCATTTCATCAAAGGTGGAGTGTTTTTCGCGTATGGTATACTTACATTGGCTAGATATAGTGGTGCATTCACCAATAAAGGATGGGCTTGGAATCATAAGTTTGTGAGTGCCAAAAAGGGCAATGTTCAGAACTTCTGGACTAGATTCCAAAACAGAGGGCTTTGGACAATGGAAATGATTGAAAGCTCATTGATCTTGTTTTATGGATCAACCAACATCTTTTTGGAACACTTGTCAAATGCCGGTGGAGAATGGTCACCCAAGGATTTGCAACATGTGTCAATTGCATTCATTTTCATCGGATGTGGATTATGTGGTGTAATCACTGAATTGAAATTGCAAGATTGGCGTTATGAACAAGCAGTGGCAAACTTGAGAAAATTGTCTTCAAATGGCCATTCGGAAAATGAAGAGGAAACTGCTGCTGCATTGATTGATGCCAAAGATATTGTTAAAGCCAGTCCCGGTTACAGTCCCAACCCCTTCCCAATTGTTACCATTTACTGGACAGGTATTCTCATGTCTAAACATCAACAAGCTTCAGAGTTATCCACTGATATTCATGTGCAATGGGGTAACTTGTTTGTTCTTGGATGTGCATTCAGATTCTTGACATATGTTCTTTTCTTGTTGCATGCTAGTACACCCAAGGATTTATCCAAACCGAGTCGCCCAGTGACTGAATTGATTGTTGCATTTAGCTTATTGTGCGGTGGTTTAATCTTTATGGAGTCTACTGACCCAGTGGTTTCTTCATTTGAGTATTACGGATTAACGGCAATGTTTACTTTGAATGTATCATTGGGATTCATTACCTTGTTTATGAGTTGGGTAATGGTGCTTTTCACATTTAAAGACTGGTTGAAGAATAAAGTAGCACCAAAGGAAGTGGTGTAAAAGAGTTGAGGGGGAAGGAAGAAGAGAATTACCACGAACTACTACACTGGCAATTAATTTTATTTATTTTTGATTTGATGATTTAACCCGTTGTTCTTTACAGGCGTTGTGTTTTTGTTGCCTTGTTACTATGTTGCTTTTTTTTTGTTTGCTTTGTTTTGTTATCTGCTATTTTTTGTATCTCATGATGAAAGTTGTATCTTATACTGGTTGGTAACCAGAACCCCCCTATAATACTAATACAAATACTAATACAAATGGTCCTACCATTATTCTTTTATATTTTTGTTAATTTAATGTTTAGCTAGTTTCGAAATATCTAATATTCTACTTTAATAAAAGTAATAATCATAAAGAGCATTGCTGCAATGTGGAAAGAAAGGATCAACACGGATGCAAAGGAGTGTACTAGACTGGTAGGTACAGAATTCGTACGTTTAGAGAATCAATGATCTGCTTGTGTGGTGTCTACAATGGATAGAGGATGCAATGGTTATCATATCTATGATTATAAAAATAACTCCTTACTCAATGGGTGTGTGTATACATTCTCTTTTTATCGAATCTTCACCATGTATTATTTTCTTCACATGGTTGTATGGCTTTCATCGTCCCATATGACCCAAGGGTTGAGCGCCCCCTTTTTCTCTTTCATGCTTGGTACTTCTCCGCTCTCCACCAAAACTACAGTGATAACTTCTCTCGCCGTGCGCGCTTTCGCCATATTCCGCCGTCCAATCGCTTTTCGTCTTCATTTGCAAATCCCACTCTTCTTCTTCTTCTTCTTTTTTACAAAACAACACACTTTTTCGACTTCTTTATAACTGGTGGTTCCAAAGCAGCTACAATAGCTTCATCAAATACAGTCTTTAAGCCTCTTTGCGTCAAAGCTGAACATTCAACATACTTCACAGCTCTCAACTCTTTAGCCAACTTTTCACCTTGTTCAGGAGTAATTGGTGACAATTTTTGTCTTTGCAATCTTTGTAATATAACATCATCATTTCGTAAATCAGCTTGGGTACCAACAATCAAACAAGGAACACCAGGACAATGATGATGTACTTCAGGAAACCATTTTTCTTTAACATTTTCAAATGATGCTGGAGCAATTACTGAAAAACAAACCAAAAACACATCAGTTGATGGATACGACAATGGCCTTAATCTATCGTAATCTTCTTGTCCTGCAGTATCAAATAATCCTAATGTAAAAGGTTCGTCTCCAATCATCACTGTTACTGCATAGTTGTCAAATACTGTGGGCACGTAATCAGCAGGGAATTTACTCGTAGTGTATGATATTAATAAACAGGTTTTTCCAACGGCACCATCACCAACAACAACACATTTTATGGTTTGCATGATTGAGTTTTTGAAATGTTTTTATTTGTAAAAATTAGTGGGGAAAAACGAAACTTTGTTAAATTGGTTGTTCTTTAAGTTCTACTTCAGTTGGAATCTGATAAAAATGAGCTTGTTGTATTGTTTACGTTGGATGGTTAAACAAGGTCTAAGGTTGAGTTGGATTGTGTTTCTCTAAAGTTGTCTTGTGATAAGAAAATTTCAAAATTTCTGGTGGGAACTAAAGATAACAAACGATGTTTTATCGATGATTATTCTGTGTGAGTATGAGTGTGCTATACGCTAATATAGTAATGAAAGTGAGTGTAGATGGATTTAGTCTGCTATTGGTATAAATGTTTTGGCTGTCACTGACTGTGGTGGATGGTTTGGGTTAAAATTTTTTGTTTTTGTTTTCAGTTCTGTTGGTGCTTTTTTGGTTGTTTTTCGTTGATGATAGAAAAGTTAGGAGAAATTGAGATTGAGATCGCAAAGAAAACCACACTTTAATACAAATGTATACTATGTACTTTGACTAGCTCCACTATGCACGTTTTAACTACGTATCAATAGATGCTTTGTATATGGAACTATCGGGATATATACACATACACACACACGTGTGTGTGTATGTGTATATATCAACAAACCATTGCATTACATTCCACTGTCAAAATTTGATAGTGTCGTGTCTGAGAATGTTTTGTTTGTTCTTTTGCATTTGTCGCGTGAATATTTTAATTTCCTCCACCCCTATTGTAGTTTAACCCATTGAGCATATTATCCAGCTAAGGAACATCCTCACTTCAGTTGAAATCTCCTTCGGACTCTACGTATTGGATACCATCTTATTGGCATTAATAATTACTATTAACGTATAAATTATATACATACATGTATCCATTTCCCATCCATATCTCATTTCAAGTTGATAAACCCTTGATCTCCTTGCATTATATCCAACTCTCTTGTAATATCACTCGGTAAATTATTAGTATTGGTCATTTCAGTCAAGTTCATTTTAGTTCGTTTAGTAGTGGTCACATTTGCATCAGAGCCATTCCTGACACCACAGTTGCCACCGGCAACATCACCATCAAGCTCTTCGTCACCATCGCTATCATCAAATTCATTACCATAATCATCCACGATATCAGGTCCACCACCCAAGAAATCCATCATCATATGCATACCACCAGCACCACCAGCATATTCCTCAACATTCAGAGGCAACACTTGTGCGACACCTTCTAAGAACCATACTTTATCCTTCATCTCCATTGTAAATGACCGCAACAATTTGTAATACGATCTCATAATCCTCATCGATTTCACATCACCTGACATCAACAATGACATAAATTGTTTATCCAACAATGCCGGAAATGCAAATATTCGTAATATAAAATCAGACTTATACCTTTCCTTATGTAGTTTGTTCAAATAAGCCAATGTAATCAAATATGGAGAATCAATTTCAACGGGGAACAAATCAGCGATATCAGCATCATGACACTCAAGATCAGCATAGAATCGTTCACCGTTGCCATTTGAAGTTGACCCACTAGGGTTGGTTGTGTTCAAATTTGCCTTTTGATTAATAATATCACCCAAATCACCCAAATCAACGCTTATAAATTTGTAAAATCGAGATGCTTCAGTTAACGGCCAAACAGCAGTTAAAATTGTTGCTGCACCTTTTACATGGAAAATCCATGCTGATGCGGGTAGCGATTTGGGCGACGTTGATGAAGGGAATGATGCATTGGCCAATGAGTCCATAATCAAAATCAATGCACTAGCAACGAGTGCATCGGTATTGTCGGCGTTGATGTCCAAGACTGCTTCCCTCAACAACCTCAATGCATCACCTCTATGACAAGTAACACATTGGTCCAACCCTTTTTCCGTTCGTGATAAATGGGTAGCACTGAATGCTAATATCGAATGCATCAAGAATGGATGCTCAAATGCCAACATGGGAATATCATGGATCCATATATTGGTTTCTGAAATACCAGCACCAGTAATTGTGTTGGCCACTTGTGACGTGTAATGAAACATCAATTTCAAATCCAACATATTCAAAGTACTCGAATTCATTGCTTGTGCCATAGTCTTATTGTTCAAAGGTACAGATGATGGAATCGACAGTGTTTGATTTGGAGCAATATTCGGTAGTGTTCCAGCAGAGTCTGGCACTGGCTCAGATGATGTGTGTGGAGGGATGTTAAATGGTGGTGAAGATGCTGATCCTTGGGAGTCCAAGTTGATGTTTGCATCAATGCTGCTATCATCGAGATTCTGCGGCTGTTGTGATGACTGTGGCTGTGGTTGTTGTTGCTGTTGTTGTTGAAGGGGAGCGGATTTTTGGTTCTCAAATTGTCCATCGTCGGACGAAGTAGATCGATATTGAGCTTGTTGTCGGTTTGACTGACCCATATTCAATTGGTCTCGACCCTGTGATCGCAACTGCTGCTGCTGCTGCTGCTGCCCTGATTGTGCATTCAACAATGCATCCAATGGCAGCCCACTGTTACCATTTATAGCTGCACTTGCCAATTGTTCAATTAGTCCACCTCCAACACCTCCTGCACCACCAAATAATCCAGCTAAATTGCTCAAGTCAATCGGCAATTGTGCCAACGTTGCCAAGTTTGAAAGATTTGCCAAGTTTCCAAGGTTCATCAAATTGTTTAAACCGTTTCCTGCATCACCAGCCACACCACCCATACCTGCCAAATTATTAACCAAATGAGCGATATTCAAATTATTCAAATTCCCTGCACTTAGTAGTCCTGAAGACAATGCGCTCAAGGGATTGTTCATCAGCTGGCCCATTGTTGCCATAGGGTTACCAGGTGGTACCGAACTGTCCAAACTTGGTTGTGATGTGTTTGGTGTAGGTGTCAACGAGGGTGTAGCTTGTTGTGTGGTCGTTGAAGAGTTCAACCCATCCAAAGATCGTTGGTCGATGCTATTATTCCTTGTTGAAGTCTCGTCTGAATAGTTGTTGTTTCCAATAACGTCATCACTACCCAGTTTGATGGAACTCCTCCCTGTAGATACCGCCTTCGCCTTCTTCAGTTCTGTCTCTGTCTTCATTTTTTTTGCTTTCTTTGGTGGTGGCGGCGGTGGTGAGCTCTCTTCTGGATCCATATGAAGATACCCACACTCCAATTTTAATTTAACACAATTCCCGCAAAGTGGTTTCTGTTCATCGCACTTAACTCGACGTTTCTTACAAGTAGAGCAGCCAGATCTTGATTTTTGATGGTATTTACGCTTTCCCGTTGACGCTTTGGAGTTCTTTTTCACTGCTTCAGGTGGCGATGCCAGTGCGTTTGATAAGGAACATAATTCGTCATCAATTACAGTACTTGAAACTCTTCTCGTGCTCTCTGGCGCTTCTTTCCTCGTTTGATATCCTTGTAAGGCATCTTCGAGATCCTTCAGTAGCATATTGAACCAAGACGCGCGTAGCTTTTGTATTGGGGTAATGTGACAAAATGTTGAACAGTGTGTCACTTAATTGATACTGTCTCTCACTCTGAGGATGGTTTACCGGCAAAATGTTGAATATTGCTGTAGTATCAAAATGACCCTAATCCAATTCTTCCCGAATGAAAGAATTTGGATATCTTATCCGTGTGATTGGATCAAAGCTTGTTCTCCTTGCGTGTGTATTATATACCAAAGCACGCAATTGAACTAAAACTGAACCCAACGAGAAGTTTCGAGGCTGTGTACGGCTAATGAAGCGTGATTCCACTGACTTGTGCTAAAGCTGCTATTATACCCGTTCTTTCTCTTTTTCAAACTAATGATGATGTCACTATCCGAGTTTGAAAAGTATAGTATCACTCGTCGTATAGAAAGGAACTCTTTTTTGTTTTTGTCTTTCTTTCTTTCGCATATAATTGTTCTCCTCCATTCTTTTTTATACGACGAACTCGGAACCTACTCATTTCCGAGAAACAAATGACCCGATTAGGAAAATTGCCGGAATATCTGAACACCCCTATATTTTTAAAGGACTAAGAAAGCTCGAAATTGTTGTGATGTCTAAGCCTACATCGTAATAGAGCTTCAACAGCCGTTGTATTACCTGTTTGGAGCTTGACTTCTAGCTACACAAAAAATCAAGACACGAGAATATCAAGATTGTCAGATACTGTCTCTTAAAGTCACATCTACGTAGAGGTGTGGGTGCTGCTGAGAGCTTGACTACACAATAAACGAATAGCGTCAACAATTTTAATTCTGACTCTCTGTTCAAGTTCAACTCAGGCTAAAGAGCATATCTAAAGTTTGGGTTCTGTTTGTCGGTCAAATCAGCAAACTCATAATTCTCAATCTTGCTCATATCAACTGGAGGCAAGGCATCGCGTCTCTTGTTATCCACATAGTATGAGATGTAGACTAAAATCAAACACACTAAAGCGGCAACTCCTGCAACTACGATCCCAATTTTACCTCCAGAGTACACTGGAGCCTGACTGTCCAAGAAGATCTGAGGGCCAACCAAGTTCCCCACACAATAACCTATCAAAAAAATGGCATTGAAGGTAACCTTCTTTGTATGACCAGCAACGGATGACGAAATTTGTGACGTAAGGCAAATGAAACAAAGCGGGAAAACATTGTATATGTAAAGCCCGGCAAGTTTGCCTCTCTTGGTGGGTGCAAAAGCCAATAGGCACTCCCCCATGACCGTAATCATTGCCACAAAGATAGTCATCAACATACGAGACTTGATAAACTGCAGCAACCACGCAAACAAAACACATCCGACAATTTCAACTCCACCTGATGGCATTTGCATCAAAAGCGCCTCTGCTGTATCAAAGCCAAATTGTTCAT